>Ga0160423_10000466_pt1 | contig 33052 bp, 56 predicted proteins | sample CRUFie14St8metaG_FD_108191 | JGI IMG/M metagenome (GOLD analysis project Ga0160423, IMG submission 108191) | Marine microbial communities from the Costa Rica Dome - CRUD Field 142mm St8 metaG | ecosystem: Environmental > Aquatic > Marine > Oceanic > Photic zone | place: Costa Rica: the Eastern...
GTTTATAATTTAGTTATTGAATATAATAAAATACTTATGACAATTCCTATAAAAATACCAATAGTAATTCCTTTTGATAAAGCCCAGTCCATATCTCTAACGTAATCTTCGTATCTCATCTTTCTTTTGTTTTAATTATTTTTCCATCCACAATCACAATGACCGGCAAAACCTAACATATCGTCTCTTTCCCAACCAAGTTCCTTTAATACTTTCATTTGGGTTTCTTTATCTCTATCCATACCAAATAGGTCTTTACATCCACTGTATTTTCTACTCCAACAGTTGGGTTTGTGTGATGCTTTAATATCTTCCCATCCTTTTAATTTGGTTTCATACATAATAAATCCTGGAAGATGGCCTATTACCCACCATTGTTTACAACCATTATATTCATCGTCCCAATCATACATAGCCATTAAATCCATCTTATAGTAACCTTCATCACCTATAGATAAGTCATCATTAATATTGACAGAGACCGCATAAGAATGAAATTTTGGGTTTTCTGAAAACTTTTTTACGAAGGGTATTTCTAAAACTTGATTGAAGTTGTCTACCTCATACTCACTATCTTCAAACCCTGAAAAATAATTTGGTCTTCTTTCTATGAATTTCTTTTTACTCATCTTTGTTTTAGTTAAATAAATTACCACTATACTCTTCTACTTTCCACTTTGGTTTAGATTCTCCGAGCATTTTATGTAAATCTCTATTTTCGTTCCAATCTTTGTTTGATCTAGACTGTTGTGTGTTTTTATATTTAACGGCATCTTGTCTACTTTCAAACAACATAGGTCTTAACCCATCCTTTTTATCATCTGATAGCTTATATGGACAATGTGTATGCCATATATCACCTAAGTTTTTAGTATCCTCATTAATGAAATCAAATGAGTCCCAATTTCTACTTCTTTCAATTACAATATATTTTTTCATCTTTTTTGTTTTTTTTTTAATTAGTTTTTACATATAATTCTAATATGGTTCTCACATTACTGTATAACACACCCATTAAAATGATTATTGCATATAAAATAGAGTTTTCTATTTCACTTCTTAAGGCAAGAGTTATACCACACACAAACATCAGTTTAACACCTAAACTTCCATACATAAGTCCTATACCGTGTTCTGGAAATCTTTTGTATATTTTTAATACTACGTTTTGTGTTATAATTAAAAACACGCACACCACTAAACCTAAAAGTAATGAATTTGTCATAATTTTTTATTTAAATATTGGTAATCTCATTCCTACATTAAAGATACTTCTAACACCTAAAGATATGTCCGAACCAGTACCTATTTCTCCACATACAGTAAAGTGTAATCCAGTGTTAGGTCTAATATTTAATTGCATATACCCAGTTAAAGGATATGGTCTAACACCCAATACAACAGATATTTGTTCATTTTTACCGTAATAAGATCCAACTCCAACTTTACCTGTTATAATATATGGGTAAACTAAACCAACTTGTATATCTATTAAACTGTAATCCCCCATTGGTATATTAGTACCTATAGAAATTGTACCCATAAACCTATCATTGTTTTTATAAGTTACACTCATATCTACAATGTCTATAACTTCATCTTCGTAATTTACTGTCGTACTTACACCCCCATTAGCTTCCACATAAAATAATTTATTTTGTGAATGTAATACTAAAGGTAAAAGTAAAATTAATAATAATATTTTTTTCATTTTTTTTTGTTTTAAAAAGGTATCTTATACCCCTTATTGTTTAAATTTATTATCTTTTTTTTTGAACTTTAATATGTGTGAGACTTTATATTAAAGTTTTATTCATAACAAATATAATAAAAGTTTTATAAAAAAACAAATTTTATTTTATTTTTTTATAAAAAACCCAATTCTAATTTCGCAGCTTCACTCATCATTCTCATATCCCAAGGTGGATCGAAGGTAACAGTTACCTTACATTCTTTTATTTTTTCCAAACTTTCCGCTTTATCTTTTACTTCCTGTGGCATTGTTTCTATCGCTGGACAATTTGGTGCAGTAACAGTCATTACTATTTCTACATCATATAAATCTTTTTCTATATAGGAAAGGTTAATTGAATATATTAAACCCAATTCGTAGATGTTTACTGGTAACTCAGGATCCGCTACCGTTCTTAACATATCTGTAATACTTTCTTCTACTTTATCTTTTTCTGTCATAAAACAATGTGTTCAATATCATATGGTTTAAATAGTGACATATTTGTAAGGTTATTAATAACTATGTTTAATAGTTTACCACCTTCTAATTGATTTGATATTTCACGAGCTAACTTACTTACCTTTTGATTAGATTCATATTGGTAATATTCTGATAATTTTATATGTTGTATTTTTTCGGTTTTTTCTGCTCTTAGTATAGAACTTTCTGTTGCATATATTTCTATAAGAATATCTGCGAGTGACATTAAAAGTTGTTGTTTTTTAGGATCTAAAAGATTTTTACCCATCTTTTTATATGTTTCATAAATAAGTCTACCCAACAATATTTTATGATTTTTTACTAAATGTTTCCCATTACTAGATCCAAATTTTATTGTTGATAAATAGGATTGTTTTACTAAATTATCTATTTTAATTTCTTTCTTTTTAATTTTTTTAAATAGTTGCCCAATTAACATAAGTCTGTTTATTTCATTTGTACCTTCATATATTCGGGCTATTCTACTATCTCTATATGATCTCTCAATTGGGTATTCTCCACTATATCCCATACCACCATGACACTGAAGTGATTCATCAACCACATAATCTAATGTTTCTGAACCATGAACTTTAGCAATTGCACATTCAATAGCATATTCTGAAGTTGCTTCAATTGTCCCAACCTCTTTTGATCTCGTTTCAATATCCTGCCCAGCTCTATACATTAGACTTTCTGAAGCAAATGTTTTTGACATCATTCTATGCATTTTTTGTTGAATTGCACCAAATTCTTTTATTGGTAAACCAAACTGTTTTCTCTCTGAAATATACTCTTTTGTTTGTTCAATAAGTTGTTTTGCACCACCAATCGCACTTGCACATAATTTAATTCTACCTATATTAAGAATATTTAGTGCAATACCAAAACCACCATTGCGTTCTCCTAATAGATTTTCTACAGGAACTTTTACATTTTCATAAAATATTTGTCTAGTTGATGAACCTTTTATCCCTAACTTAACTTCTTCGGGTGCCATTGAAATGCCTTCAGATTTTGCGTCAACAATAAATGCTGATAGGTTTTTATCTTTCCCTATCTTTGCGAATACAATATGTATGTCCGCAAAACCACCATTACTAATCCAAATTTTTTGTCCACTTAAAATATAATGTGTTTTGTCTTTTGATAGTTTGGCTTTTGATTTTCCTGAATTAGCATCACTTCCTGCAGTAGGCTCGGTTAAACAATAACAACCTATCAATTCCCCCGTAGCCAACTTAGGAATGTATTTTTCTTTCTGTTCTTTAGTACCATAATATAAAATAGGGAGTGTACCTATTCCTGTGTGTGCACCATAAGTAGTACCAAAACTTCCTGCAATACCTATAATATCTGCAATTAACATAGAGGTATTGAAACTCATACCTAAACCATTTAGATTTTCAGGTATACTCACACCTAATAATCCTAGTTCTCCCGCACTTCTAAGAATATCTTCTACTAAAGTGCCTTCTTGTTTATCTATTTTTTCAATATTTGTTAAAATTTCACTATATATAAAGTCTTTTGTTGCCTTATACATCATCATTTGTTCTTCATTAAAGTCTTCATAAATAAAGACTTCATCTAATTTTGGTTCTTTAACTAAAAATTCTGATCCTTTCATTTTGTTTTTTTATTTAATACTAGCTTTTAAATATTCTCTGTTCATTCGTGCAATATTCTCTAAGGAGATTCCTTTAGGGCACTCAACTTCACATGCACCGGTGTTACTACAATTACCAAACCCTTCCTTATCCATTTGACTCACCATATTTATTACTCTATCTTTTGCTTCTACTTTTCCTTGTGGTAATAATGAGAACTGCGATACTTTAGCTCCAACGAACAACATTGCGGAACTATTTTTACATGTCGCAACGCATGCTCCACAACCAATACAAGTCGCCGCTTCAAATGATTTATCTGCATCTTCTTTAGTAATTGGAATAGTGTTTGCGTCTATTGAACTACCTGTATTAATAGAAATAAACCCACCAGCCTGTTGGATTCTATCGAATGCACTTCTATCAACAACTAAATCTTTTAATATGGGAAACGCTTTTGCTCTAAAAGGTTCAACATAAACCGTATCACCATCATTAAAACTTCTCATATGTAATTGACACGTAGTTACCCCTTTATCTGGACCATGTGGTTCTCCATTAATGTACATTGAACACATACCGCAAATTCCTTCTCTACAGTCGTGATCGAAAGCAATCGGTGTTTCACCTTCATCAATTAGTTTAGAATTTAAAACGTCCATCATTTCTAAAAAAGACATGTCTCCTGATACGTCATCAATTTCATAATCAACTAATTTACCTTTGGAGTTAGAATTTTTTTGTCTCCATACTTTAAGGAAAAGTTTCATTTTAAATCTTCTTTACCTGCCGACATAAAAAGTATTGTAACTATAAATCCAATCGCTAACCCATAAATTAGTATGTCGGGCACTTCTATTATTTTTCCTGATGCCGTTTCTCCTAACTTTATCATAAAATCTTGTTGGTAATAATCCATATTAATATTTTTAATTTACATTATAATGATTATACAATTTTACTGTTGCATATAAAAATAAACTCATCAATACAATTGGTGGGTACATAATACATAATGGAATTACTACTAATCCCACTATAATCCACATAAGTGCTAATTCTTCCTTACTTTTCATTTTGTTTTTCAACAAATATAAAGATTAATTTTCAATATGTCAAAATTTTCTACGTTTTTTCTTTAAGTCGTCCATCATATCATATGGTTGATCCCACCAACCTTCACCTTTCTTTCTGAACTCATCTTCACTTTGTGTGTTACCCTCTTTATCCACATCTACTAATTTGATTCTTCTACCTCCATCAGTAAAATCTGAATTAACTGTAAGTTCATTTATTTTTTGTCTATAGTCTGCAAATAACTTTTGTATATTGTTTTTAAAATCCACTGTGATTTTTTCCGCTTCTTCACTATATGTTTTTACACTATTAAGTGCTTCTTCTATATCATATAATTCATAATCGCCTTGATCTCTACCCGTATAACCTACTTTTTCAGTTTTAGGGTTATAAAAAGGTCTATAATATCCTTCTTTTTCTTCTTCAGTGTGATTTAATAAATCATATCTTTCATAATCAGGATGGGAATCATTACCAAAAGAACCATGCCCTTTACTTTCTATGTTTTTTTCACTAACACCTGCGAAAAAATTCCAAGCTTCAGGATTCAAATAAAAGTATATTTGTTTTTTTATTTCTGGAATATACGTACTCCAATTATATTTAGAACTAGCAATATTTAATTCGGTATCAGGCGATCTATTAATCTGTGGTGATTTTAAATCGTCAGGATTAAATTCTTCCTTAAGTATCTTTTGAATGAGATGTTTCATATATTATAAATATATGGATAGATTAATTGCGTCTGTGAATTAAAAGATTTCTTTCTCTATCACCCATAGGTGTTCGTAAAAATCTATGTCTACCTAAATCTATTACCTCTAACTCTATGAGTTCTTTAATGGTGTGTGATGGTATTTTACTCCAGTTAATATAAGGATGGAAATATTTACCTCTCTGTTTATAATGCCCTATTTCGTTTAAGAGTTCTCTAACTCTAACGTTTCTTCTGATTACTTCATTAGAATATATCATTTATTTTTAGTTAAGGTATCTTTTATGGTCACAACAATGACACCCACACAAACTCCTAACATTACTATAATTAAAATTGCATTTGCCATAACGTTTATAAATATAGTAAATATTAATTATAAAAACAAATTTATTGTTCTATTTCTATAGTGTTTAAACTTTTTAATCTATACCACTTACCTATTTCTAAAGTGTCTTTGGTAAGTATGATTTCTACACCGTGTTTTGGATGGTGCATATGGTACATATTAACATTAAGTTCTTGTACGACTTGATACTGTCTACAACTTACTAAACATATAGAAAGAAGTAATAAAATTAGGTTGATTTTTTTCATTATAAATAAATGATTTATAATAAATACTCCTTTTTATTACTTAATTTGATTTTTTCTTTAAAATTACTTAATTTTTTTGAGGAATTTAAAAACTTTACATTTTTATCATCAATAAACCTATAACGTATAGTGAGTCTTTGATGTGACGAAGATCTACCTTTGTTGGATAAATAAAGCTCTATATTTTCAATTGGGACAAAAACATAGTCTTCTAACATAATACCTTTTATATTTTTCTTATATAATTCTAAAATTCTATTACCTATCGATTTACCATTTAAGTTTTTGTAAACACCACCAATAATACTATTGTATATACTTAAATAATTTTCATTTTTAGGTATTATAGAACCACTACGTTTTACTGGTGAAGTTAATGGTTCACTATAATAAGAATCACTAACATTAATACTATTTTTCTTTACTTCAATTCGGTCACCCTTTTTAATAATATTAGACATACTTTCTGTTGCAATAATATCGTATTTATCAATATCTTCAATAGATGTTATATGATCTTCAATATTCTTAGTAATATAATTAATTACTTTTTTAACTTCTTTATCTTTATCTAAGTCTCCGTCACCTATCTCAATAATTTTATTGGTTAAATATGAAGTGGGTAATCTATGTATAATACCTTCATTCTTCCTTTCTTTCGGGTAATCGAAACCTCTTTTAAGGAATGATCTTTCATATTGTTTATGGTTGGATACTCTAAATACTTCACTAATATCCTCAAAAGTAATTTTTTCTATCTTATACTTCTTTTTCTTAATACTATACTTATCTTTTATATTACCGTCTTCTATTAAACCATATAACATGTCAATAGTTTTATATAATCTGTGAAAGAATATATAGTCACTATATTTTTTTCTTTCCTTACATAAATTTAACCACAATTCATTATATAAATCATGTCCTATATACTCATATATTATTTTTAATTTTTTATCAGAATTAGATTTTTCTTTAGTACCACCGTAATGATGATAATAGTTATCACCCCCATACCAGTTGTTAACATGATAGTCTAATTCTCTTAAATAGGGAAATTTTTGTATTTCTTCTCCTACAAATAGTGTAATCTGTTTTTCCATTATCATTTTAAAACGTTAACCGAGAAAAAAGGTAAAAAATTATTATGTTTTGGGGCTTTAACCCAATTGCTTTACACTCCATTATTATTCTCTACCTTTCTCTCAGATTTACTGTGTACTATAGATTTATATACGACTACAGGTAGCCATAAGATAGAAACTATAGTTACGCCAATTATCATAGGTATAACCCACAAATAATCTTTTATTTTTAATTTACTTTCTCCCATTTACCATCTGTTGTTAATAAATATGAACCTAAATATTTTTTATTCCATTCATTTGGTGCAATTAAACTTAAAAATCTACCACCAATTTTTTCATATAAATAATAAGTTTCACCCATTATTGGTTCGAAATTATAATCAGATTCATATATTAATGTTGTATTTTCATAATCTTCAATTAATTTTATATATTCTTTTTCAATCTCACTTAATTTAGTTTTGAAGTATTTTGTAGCTTTAATAGAAGAGGTATCGTCTATTATTACCGGTGCAAAACTAGGTGCACCTACATTAGTAGGATAAGACATACTTTTAGCGTCAAATTCTGACGTTTTTTCGTTAAAAACTACGTTGTCTGGTTTCTTTTTCACTTTTTAAATATAAACAAATAAAAAGATAATATCAATATCTACCCTCCAAATAAACATGTATTATTTGAGGAATTCTTACACACTTGTGTGGTTTGCCTTCTGAGTCTGTACAATCAATTTCCACTAAATTATTTAAATATTTTTTTATATTATATGGTGCATTAGATAATCTTCTCTCAATATAAAACTTACTATATAACTTATCTTGATCGTAATATGATTCTTTTAATATTTTACGAATGGTCTCTCTCATACCTATAAATATGTGACAATAATAATATAAAAAAATATTTATCTTATTTTTTTATAAACTTTAGTGTCCATAATATTATTTGGTGACCAACTATAGTTAGACTTAATACTATCCATGACTTCAAAACCTATAGACTTATAAGCATTAATACCAAATACAGTTACTAATATTGTACCTTTATTTAATTTAGTTAATAATTCGACTGGTGGAGTTTTTGAACTACAAATATTATTAAAAATAACTAAATTTATTTTATTTAAATTTGGTATTTTTTGAAAATTATCCCAAGAATCTGCAACAAAATTAATTTTATTTTTAAAAGGGTAATTACATACTTTCATTTTAATTATACCATAATCTACTTTAGATTTCAATAATTCTATACCATTGCTAGAAATTACATTATCATATAAACCCATATGTAAAACAGATCTACCGTTACCACTACCTATATCTAAAAAATGTACTTTTTCAAATAAACCTAATTTTTTTAAACCATCGACTATCATATTTATACCTACTTTAGTTATTTCACCATACGTTAAATCTAAAATACTATGTGTTTCACTATATTTAAACTCATATTTGTATTTAGGTACATAAATTTCTCCCTCATAAATTTTGTTTAATATTTTTTCCATAGATATTAGTTTTTAGGTGTCCATTTACTTGGTAGTTTCCATATTTGTCTAAATATCATTTTTTCATATTCATACATTTCCGACCACGTTTGTGGGAATATCTTTAAATATATCCATGTGATAGGTATAACCAACCAACCACTTAAAAATGGTAGGTAGTGATACTTAACATCACATTCAAGTAAAACTAAAGAAGTTAAAAATAATACCATCATAATGTAAAACATAAGGTGTTGATTCCACTTTGAGTCTGTCTTACCGTGTAAAATAGGACGATACAAGTTAACTATCATTCTTCTTATCTTTTTATACCAGTTAGGATATTCTTTGTTTAGGTTGTTAATTACTTTTTCATTCATAACTTTCGTTTTAAGATAAATAATTTAATAACAACTAAACCTTAAAGAGAAATGTAATTAAATTGTAATATTAGTCATATCCTTGCCTCATTAACCCAACCTCCCAATCATTATTATTGTTTAATTGTATCTCTATTTCTGGTCTCAATTTATTTAATAATGGTGAAAAAGACATAATGTATTCCCATATAATATCTTTTACTTCACCTTCTACTTCCCAACCAAAACTATCATCTTTTAATGCATCATAAATAGAAAATTCTTTTAGTTCATATTCCCCATCATCTTCTTGTACGTTTATATGGACACTTCCTTCAGGATATATTGTTGTATCTATCATTATTTCCTCGTATAATATATCATCTACTAACCCTTCTAACATCATCTTAATTACCCAATCTTTATCTAACGACTTCAACTCAGTACTTGGATTAAAAAAATCAGTTATTTTGTTAATAGTAAACTTAAAATCATAATTACCAATGCCAACATCTAAAGGAAAATCTTTATCAAGTAACCATATTTTTTTACCTATAGGTACATTTTTCAAATCCTCCACAATTTTTTGTCTAATGTAAATTGCCATATCAGAATCAATAGCATAAGTATCTACAAATTTTTTAATATTCATAGGATCAGTTTCCCACCTTTTTAATACATTATCCACATATTCTTTTTTGTTGTTTGGAATAACAACTTCAGTATGTTCTTTTAATATTTTACGAATGATATCTCTCACACTTATAAATATAAGGATATACTATTAAGTTACCAACCTCTACGTTTAACATCTTTATATATCCACACTACGTTTGCAATCAAACCACCATAGGCAGCAATTGCTACTGCAATCTTTAAATACCACGTATCTAAGTAACCATCTTTTACCCAACCCGGATAAAGTATACAAAACGCCAATAGTAATACTATGGATGCAAAATCCATTACTCTTCTGAAAAGAAATTTTCTATTATTTAAACTCATATTTATGTTTTTTATATAATATTATTTTATATAAATAAATATATACGAAATATTATTTCGTTATAACCATTTGTGTTTTTTGAAATAGTACCACATACCCACCGCAGTACCAATAGTGAGTGCAGTGAATATCCAAAAACCGTGATGGTTGCTTAAGAATGGTACGTCATCGAAGTTCATCCCAAATATTCCTGTGTAAAATGAAAGAGGTAAAAATATGGTGGACCATATAGTTAAAAGATTTAATCTTTTATTCATTAATTCATTATTAGATTTATCCAACATAGCTTCTAATATTAAATGCAGTTCCAATAAATCGTGATGTTCTTTTTTATTATCTATTAATATTTTCTTCAATAAATAAAACTCTTTGATGTCAATATCTTTATTTGCGAAGATATCATCTTCTATCTCTTTAATCCTTTTTTCTAATTCTTTTCTTTCCATAAGTCTAATGTCCATAAAACTGATTCTGTTAAATATAGTACACCCACTAACATCATCCCATAGTGAGTCCATTCACCTTGTGAACCATAGGTAAAGTCTTGATATATTGATGGGATTGCAGAACCCATAATTGATAGGCTAAATAACAGTTTAACCCATTTGTTATCTAAAAACTTTTTCATTTTAATTCAACATATGTGCAATTTGTGATTCTTGATGTGTAACACCTTCTAAATCCTGAAACCTCTCTGAGTTATACCCATTCCACGGTAAACCAAATTGTGTTCTACCTTTGTTTCTAACACCAATTAACATATATGCTCTCTGATCAAAACTATTAATAAACGATTCTCTTACTGTGTAAGTTTGTCCTTCCACAACTTCTGCACCTAAAGGTAATTGTTTATCATTAATACATATTACTTTTTTCATTATATTCTAAATGTTTTATTTTGAAATTGTTTTATAGTATCTAACATAACTTTTTTTATAATAGTTTGAGTTTCTGAACTTAATTTAAATTGTTGCCCACAACGTTTTATATTAGAGTCAAACTTCCTTTCAAACGAATTTGTTGCTTCAACATTCTTAGCAGTTTTATTTTTAGTTTTAATCATATCTGCATTACGAACTAAATTTTTATTAACATGTTTGTCACCACTACCTTTAATTTCGTTACCAGCACTATCTAGTGAACTGTTAATACACGCCATTAATTTATTGAAGTTACCACCAACAATAACTCTATTGTTGATTCCATTATCTTTTAATGCCTTTTTAATTTTCTTAGTTAATCTGTTTGATTTAGATTTAGCAGTTTGTCTATACGCTAATATTGCGGCAGTTAAACCAATGACTTCATTAATTGGTTCTTTTTCTTCTGTCACTATTCTTTTAACTATTTTTTTTAAATCTCCTTCACTTAAGTGAATAATTTCATTATTCTTTTTTATTTTCATTTTTTTACTTTTTTTATAAATATATTATATTTTTTTAGTCATTGCCCATACAGGACTACTGGTTCTACCACCATCACTACCATGAATTAATACCACATCAAAATAGTTTTCTAATATATCTTTAACTTCCTTAGCGGTTTCGAAGCCATATCTAGGTGAACTAGGAAAATTTGCAATAAATACACTATCATTATTCATTGTTTTTAAAACGTCCTCAATAGTTCTTAACATCATTTGTTTTGATCCCTGTACATTTAATACATTACTAGCAAATACCATATCATATATTTTATTTAGTGCATTAGGATCGTGATGTTCATCATTTATATTAGCACTAAAATCATGTGCGGTTACATCTAACCCCATGTCTCTAAGTGCATATGTGTGTTTAGCATCTTTACCAGAACCAAAATCTAATATTTTAATTCCTTTATTACCAGTATCTTTTATATATTTTAAAACCATACGTGGAGTTATTGCTTTAGGTCCTACTGCACCACTACTTCGACTAGATTTATTAGCCTTCATAATTTCTTCAGGACTAATATCAGTATAACTCATTTCAATAATTAATTCTTTTTTCATCTTTTTACTTTCATTTATATGAGGTACAACTTTGGTATCCCAATAATTCTTATACCCAATCTTATTAAATTCTATATTTGGTACTTTTAACCATTTTCTACTTCTTTCTTTTGATTCTTCAGTATTAAATCCAGTGTAACCATCATTTACAAACAACCATTTGTGGTGATAAATTTGTGGTGATTTCTTTTGTTTAATTAATCTTACCGAACCGTCTCCTCTTATAAGTATCGCATCACCGACAATAGGTTCATCAGAACTATCCCAATCTGGTGAGTGAATAAATGTAACATTACCATTACTTTCATCAAATTTAACTATACTATAATCAAAATTTGTGGGTAATTTATCTTTTGCCAAAACAAGAACTTCGCTAGGTAATTTATCTTCCACTGATTTATGTAAATAAATTGTATTACCCACTTGTTTACCAACCCCGTATTTATGAGATCTTTTTATTTCTGTACCTTTCTCTGTTTTAATCAAAATATTTATTTATATATAAATATATGAGAAAAAAATAAGATTATAAATAAAAAATAAGATTATTTGGTAGATTGAATTATTTTTTGTATATTTGTGTTAACAAATTTAACCGTTATGAAAAACATATTTTATTTAATCTTATTATCTATTCTAATTATGAGTTGTGGTTCTAATGTTGAATCACCGTCACCTATTGTTACAGAAACTGAACCTGAAGTAGTTACAGAAACTGAACCTGAAGTAGTTACAACTAAAAAAGTTTTAACACAGAAAGAGATAGATTCTTTTTATGATGAAATTACTATAGGTTCAGAATACAATAATAACAATCAACGATTTTGGTATAAAAAAGATGTATATATATATCTATATGATAGAGATGATAGTGTGTACGTTAATGAATTTAACAAAATAGTTGATGAATTAAACTATTTAATTGAGAGAATAAACATAGTTGTAACAGATAATATTATGGAGTCCAATCTCTGTATTTCTATTACGGATGATGAAACTTTTATAAAACGTACAAACTTAAATAATCCTAGAAAAAAAGATATAGTACACGTATCTTTAGGTGTTGTATTCAGTAAAGTAAATGAAATATCTAATGAAATAGTATATAGTAAAACATTTGTTAAAAAAACTGGTAAAAAAGATGTAGACTTTTGTACATTAAGAGAAGAACTTACACAATCTTTAGGTTTTTATAAAGATACTTATTCGTTTAATAACAGTGTATTCAGTCAAATTAAAAGAGAAGCAGTGTTAGAGTATACAGAGTTAGATAAAGCAATAATCATAAAGCATTATAGTAAGTAACCATTAATAACATTATTGTTTTACTACTACTTCTCTACCTTTACTATCTACATATATAGTTGCACCCATATATGAATCTCCTTTTGTTTTAGCATCACACCAATCCCAATCTCCATAAGGTATTCCATTTGGGTTTAATGGTGTTACTAAAGTCATAGGTGAAACTATTCGTGTAAATGTAGGTTTACATTTTTCGGTGTAAGAGTCCATATTGTAACCTGTCAAAATATTTTCATCTTTGTCGAAAATAAAATTTTCAGTTTGCATTGTAGTGTCTTCGACCAATCTACCATCCATTACTCTACATACTTTGAAAAACAAAGGTACACCAATAAGAATGGGTTGATCAGATGTCAATTTAGGAATGTTGAAACTTCTTATACCAGCTGCAGATGTTTTTGATACTCCAGCTTTACTTGTCGTACCCGAAGACTTTTTAAATTCTACTTCTACCTCTTTATTTTGGGTAGGGGTGAAGTAATTATCTATTTTATACAATCTAAACCCTAATTTACTAGCCGTACCTCCCATGTCTATAATAAGATTGTTACCTTTAATTTTTACTGAACCTAATGGTGGAGCTTTAGTTGTACGTACAACTGGTTCATCGTCATTTGTCATTAATTCGTAACCCCTCCAATATATAGGGCTTTCTTTAATTTTTTTATTTGCTACCGTATGTGATTCCCAATTACCTATTCTTTTTCCATTTTTATCTTTTAACCATCTATAAAAAACATTACTATCTCCTCCATATCCCATATGAATATGGGGACCTGTTCCGTCTTTAGTTTTAGTGTAATATTCATTTATGAATGAGAAATTATTTCTTAAATCTGGATCTGTAGTTATTAAAAATGCAATTGCTTCTTCCATCTTTTTCTGTATGTCATCATTACTTGTTTTTAATGTAAAATCAATTGCCTTAGCTCTAGTATGTAAACCATGACTTTTTCTGTGATACATATCATCACCAGCAGTAATTCTATCAATAGGAATTCCAAAAAGGTCCTTTAAGTCTGCAACAACATCTATTAATTTTTTTAAGTTTGCTAATTCTTCTATCTCTAAGTCATTTTTTCTCAATCTACCACCTGAATAGTCATAATCAATTGGTGTATTTAAAAATTTTCTTTTACCCCCTAACCATGCACCTTCCGCATCTTTATTTATTGCCTGATTGTGTGAAATTACACCTGATACTAATTCGTGATAATCATAGGGTTGTACATCTTGTTGAAATGTCACTCCTTTATCTAATAATTTTTTCATATGATCATTATTAAAAGGATAATTTTTGAATTCATCTTTTTGTTTCACATTTATACCTTTATTTTCTGCATATTGTCTTAATTCCTCATACGCAGCAATTTGTTCTTTAGATATAGGTATATAGTTTTGAAGTATATTCTTTTCTGCTCTACTTAGTTTAGCATCATCTGGATTTTGTTCATTAATGATTAACTTTAACTGTTCTTCGGTAATTAATACTTTCATTATAGTTTTTTACTATAAATATAAGAAATAAATAAAAAAACTTAATTTTCTTGTGACATAATTCTAGTGAGAACCTCAACGTAATATGGGTGATACTTATCTTTCATTAAAATTAAATCTAATAAATCATCTACTTGTTCCCCCAAAGGTCTATTATCACCAATGAATATAACTTCGCCAATAGATGCGTAAGGGTGATAATCATTTTCACCCGTCTTTAATATCCACAAGTCTCCTCGTTTGTAATAGTAAACATTTTCTAAATCATTCATCATAAAAATCGTTTTCGATTGGGAATTCATCATCGATATAATCATCCATTAATCTTTTGATTTCTATTTTATTATCTTCATAGAATTCTTTTTCTTCATTAGTTTCTAATTCCTCACCAGTCACTAATTTAATTGCTAAAAATCTTATATTTTCAAATGAATTTTCCATACTCACTTATAAGTAGTTTTGATACTACCTATAAGTGGTGATGGATTGTAAAAGTTGTGTAATTAAGATATAAGAGATCTTAATTTAGTGAGAATATCACCAAAAATTCTTTTGAAAGTAGATTGTACCTTACCCAAAACTTCTTCTTTAGTTTCTTTGTGATTACTACTTTGTTGTAGTAACTTTTTTTGAATATCTTCTAAGATAGTTTCCATAACATCTAAAAACATTTCTTCTTGTTCTTTAATGTATTGATCAATCTCTTCCTTACTAATTATATTATCTGAATTACTGTTATTTTGTAATATTTTTTCAGCATTTGCTTTTAACTCAGATGTGTACTTAGACACTAACTCTTCCACATGTTGGTTTAGGGAGTCAAATAATTCTTCTTTAGTCATAATTTAAGTTTTTATATAGTTGTTATTATATATAAATACCTAAAATAATAAATAAAAATTCATTTATTTGTCATATATTTGTTATTTACCTACTTTGTCTTTTTCGGAGATTGTTAAAAGGTTTTTTACCTTAACATGTGACATAATAACCTCCTTTAATTGGGTAATACTATCCCAAACTATACTGTGTTCTGATTGTGGTTTATACTCACCCACTACCCCATAGGTAAATATAGTATTAGGTTCTAATGTTAGATATCCATGTGCGTATTCTTTTGAGACAAAAAGTGGTTCAGAGTCTTTATCTAATGTATAAAAATATACTACTCTAGTTTTAAGGTTATATAATATATCCAACACCTTTCCTTGTATTACTTTAACAGTTTTCTCTTGTGCATGTTTACCATTTTGATAGTGTAAACCTCTGAATGTATAAATGTTGGGGTTAGTAACGATATTTACTTGATCACAATTGGATGTGTCAAATAAAACAAAGTCACCTCTTTCGTCAGTAAATCTCTTAATCATAATAAATGTGGTTTAGATTCTAACATGCCTGAGTTAGTTATCTCTACCCATTCTGCATTTTTATTAAATTCTTTTATTGTCCTACATCCACTATAAGATAATGCAGATTTCAACCCATCATTAAGTTTTTCTACAATATAACTTACACTACCTTTAAATGGTATGGTGGTAGATTCACCTTCAATATGTTTAGTAGATTGATTATGTGTCGATTTAGTTTCTAAACTAGCAGAACCTCTATATCTTTTATATAGAGAACCATCCAACCTCTCTACAATATTACCAGGAGATTCTTTAGTGCCCGCTAGTAATGAACCCAACATAACACATTCTGCACCTACTGCTAATGCTTTGGCAATATCCCCACTATTACGTATTCCACCATCTGCCATAACTGGAATAGTTCCTATCCCAATATTTCTTTCCTCCGCTCTAACACAATTTATAATAGAAGTAATATTGGGTATTCCATGTCCTGTTTGTACTCTTGTAGTGCATAAACTTCCACCACCTATACCAACTCTTAAACCATCCGCTCCCCACTCACATAAATCTACTGCAGATTCTAATGTAGATATATTACCTGCAATGATGTCTATGTATCTTGGTAAAATATTGAATAGTTTTTCCAACATCAATCTAACATTTTTATGGTGACCATGTGCAACATCAATCAACAATACATTTGCACCACATTCAACTAAATATAGTGCTCGTTCAATATCATATTTGCTTACACCAATAGCTGCCATAATTGGTATTTCTAAGGTATTAGTGTGCCAATCATCATCTATCTTCCACTTTTCAATCATACGGTTATCATCCATAAATTTTTTGACTTTTGAGACTTCGTTACCTTGTTCTTCAATTGTCATAAATCTATGTATACAACCAACCCCACCTAACTCCATCATTTTAATTGCCATTCTACTATCACATACTGTGTCCATACAAGATGCCACATAAGGTGTTAATAATCCGTAATTTCTACTGAGTTTTGTTCTCAAATCTATGTGAGACCTACTTTCTATATCTGAGTACTGAGGTACTAATAAAATATCATCATACGTTAACGCTTTCATATTCATAAAACTATTTTTTAATTTTGGTTGTCCCTTTTTTATATTGTGGTTCATAAGGACAATTTAAACAATGTGATCCACAACAAAACTTTCTTTTTTTTAAATAGTGTTCGGTAAAAATCATAAAACCATTTTCATCGTAACTATAATCTTTACTTTTAACTAACCTCCCCACTAATATTTTGTATATTTAAACGGTAATTGATATTTTGTAAACTCATGTGGTAAACCATAATTGTAGTTCCCAAAACATATATCATATTTTTCTACCCATTTTAATTTTAATAAATCTAAAACAGTAGTTATTTCACTAGGTTTGATATTTTCACTAATTAAAAAGTTTGCTATTCTTCTTGTTGCATTTATAACATTGAATATTGTACATTTATTATAGCTACCACATCTATAAGCGGTATGGTTATCTTTGCCATCAAATTTAAAAACAAACCATATAAATTCTTCTCTATCACTATTTATTTGCATCGTAACCTCTGTACCATCAACAATACGATCAACTAAGTATTCGTAATATTTTTGACTGGCAACTTCTAATTTAGTAAGAGATTTATTTTCCCTGACCTCTATATTTTTTAACATAATTCTTTGCATTTTTACTTCTAGATGTTTTACTCTTTGCGTGCACACCCTTTCTTTTTTTCTTAATTACGTCTAATTTATTTGTACTTTTTACTGCCATTGTTTTTATTTTAATATATTTTTAACTATTCGTGATACAACTTTATTATCTGCTCTACCACCATACTCTTTATTGAATTGTCCCATAAGTTTTCCCATATCTTTCATATCGCAAAAATTGTGGGTTACGATTAACATTTTAATAATATCTTCTATTTCTGGTTCACTCATCAACTGAGGTAAAAATGGTTGTAACATTTCTATTTCAGATTTAGATTTTTCATCACCAACAGTTTCTAAGTTCTTTACAAATTTTTGTATTACTTTAATTGTTTCTTGTTCTGTTAGTTCTTTCTTACCGTCTTCTAATCTAGATATTTCCCCTTTTAAAACTCTAAAAAGATTTAATTTATCTTTATCACCGTTTTTCATTGATGATTTAATTATGTCGTTTATTTTATTTTTCATATCTATATATAATAGTAATCATAATTTTTTAAAAAAACAACTTTTATATGTTTTTTTTATATTTTTCATAATAATTTTTAACAAACATATTTTTTTCTTTTTCTTTTATATCATTACAATAAATCCAAGCGTAAGTCTTTTTCATATTTTCAATAGATAATTTCTTTTCTTCTATTATTGAATTTACCATCTCTATTTCCTCATTAAACTCATCGCCTAAATCCATACCTAATTTCATTGCGTTTAACAATAGAGGTGCGTAATTTTCATTTTGATATCCCTCAACAGTTTCCTCATAAACTTCTTTAAAAACTTCCTTATCTTTTTCTTCTATGTTTTTTTCTAATTTATCTGGATGTGTATTACTAACTATTTTTCTAAATAATTTTTTATATTTAGTAGGTGCGTCACTAGGTTTTAATTCTGTTTCTTTTTGTTTTGTAGGTTTTTTATTTATGGGTGATTTTTTTTCTAAACCATTATCTCTCATAAAATGATGTATATCATTGGTAAATTCGGTCTGAAAATCTATTAATAAATCTTTAGTGTCCTCTTCTTGTTTCTTAAGGAATTCGAACTCATTTAATAATAACTTAAATTTTTTTTTCATCATTATTTTAATTTATAATCTATCTTATATGTTGGGTATTCTGTGTTCCATAAATCAATAGACTCAGTAAAATCTTCTATATTTTCTGAAGATAAAGATAACCAAAAACCGTTATCTCCATCCTTTTTTAGAGAGTTTTTACTAATTTTATAAGGTGGGGTTTTAAATATGTTTGTTAACTTATAATCTACTTCTATATAATTACCCCATTTATTTATACATGTTAATAAAAGTGACCCCCACATAATTTTGAAGTCTTCTACTCTCATTTTCTTTACGATTATTGCGTGTTCTCCACCATAAACATCCTTTAAGGTAGTTACCCTATGATACCCATCTATTAATGAATTATTTTTATTTATAATTGGGGGTTCATATTTTCCACTTTCATCATATTTTCCCTTAATAATATTATCTTTCACTTTTAATTGTTCCTCAGACCAACTAAGATCACGTACATTTAAATTTATTTTTTCATAAGGTATATCATCATCACCTAAAAATTTTTTAATAACTTCTTTAGAAAAAAAATTATTAAAAAATTGATAATCGGTAGTAATATCTTTTAATTTTATAGTAATAGGTTTTTGGTAAGAGTCATCTAAATAAAGTGTAAAATATAAAATAAATAACCTATTTTTTAAAGAAGGATCTATTTTTCTATAAAAAATAAAAAATAATAATAACCCTATTGAATATAAAAACCTTTTCATCTCTATATAAGTATTTATAATTCCCAAATGGAATTTCTTTTTTTACGATTTGGTTTTTTATATGACCACCATAATAATATCTTACCTATCAGCCTCTTCATCATTTTGTTCATATGCAGAAGGTGAAGGTAATCCACTGTAATGACAATAATCTTTAGCGGGATAACTTTCTATAGTACTAAAACTATATTTTAATTTTTCTTTTTCTTTCTTTTTTGATTGGGGGGAATCTACCCCAGTTTCCGTGTCCATCATAATCTATTATATCATCTTTTAATGTTGGTTTTTCTTCTATTTCTTTCTTAGTAGTAAACATAAAGAATATAACATATGTTGAGAATATTATAAAACCAATAATAAAAATTAAGAATCCCATTTCTCGTCCTCAATTTTTCTTACTTTGTATTTCTTTGCGAACTCTTTAGTTGAGCCTAACTTTTCTCTTTTTTTATAGTTATACCTACCTTGTTCTCTTTCTTGTTGTTTATGAGCTCTATTTATCATCCTAACTAAAAAATACATATAAGTAACAAATATTACTAAGCCTATTGCAAATATTAAAATATCCATAACTCTACTTTTTTAATGTGTTAAAAAAACAACCTAACCCTAAAATCGAAGGGACCCATATCCCTACAAACATACCTTCATCTTTATGTCCCATAAACCATAAGGTTACTGAGAACAAAAAACTAATAAACGCTAATAATATTGGGTAATACTTTTCTAATTTTTCCATTTTTTTTATTTTTTTTACTAATTTAATAATTTATTTTTTAATAGTCAAATTTTGTTTGATAATGATTTCAGATAATTATTATACTTAATAAATAATGTTCTAGTTAATTCATCTGCACAACCAGTTTCTATCGCTTCTTTAGTTATTTTACGTCTAAGTTCCACAACCCTTTCCTCAATAAAATTTTGATGTTTTTTATATTTCAAATATTCTTTTAATAAATGTAATCTTCTTCTCATTTAATTGGTTTTTTTATTATCAAACAAATCATCCAAATGTGGAGGAACAACATCTGCAATGTGTTTTTTCCACCATTCTTTAAACTTTAATATAATCTTCTGTACCATACTATTTTTTTTACTTTTTTTATGTTTTCTATAGTTAATTCATAATTTTCTATAATAGTATCGTGATAGTAATAACACTGGTGGGAACTATCTTCTCCTTTGAAATGTTCGTGTAAATGAAATTCATGTTCCATTGTTCCACTAATAATTTCTTCACCGACATACTTATAGTCTTCTATTACACTACAAGAACACAATAGGAACATAAAAAAAAACTTATTCATCTTCTATCAATCTAAAATCAATATCATCTGTAGCCGGTTTGTCTCTTAATAAATCATAGTCTAAGTCCCATAACCATTCTGGTTCTTCTATTTCACCAGTTTCATCATTTTCCCAAGCTAAATATTCTTTTTCTTGTTCTTTGGTAATTTCAGCTTCATACCAAAGCCAATCTGTTTGTGTAACGAATTTTTCTATTTTAGGCATAATTATGATTTATTATTTTTTACAAAATTTTCTATTTCTTTTATATCCTCTTCATCTACCTGCATTTTTACAATTTCAACACACTCTGTAATATACTCAATTAATTTACTTTCAGTAAATCTATGTGTTACAAACTCATAATCATTATGTGAAACAGGTGGTCTATACCCATATCCTTTTGATTGTCTTAATTCTTCTAACGTTCTTTGTTTAGTCATTTTATTTATATTTTATACAAAGATAATTAATTTTTTTCATAAAATCAACATATTTATTGCCAAATGAATACGTTTAAAGCCGGTAAAAAAATAAAATCTAAAAAATTCTTTGACACTAAAACTAAAATGATGTGTGAACATGCATGGGAATGGGCAAAAAAAGAAGGTGCGATGAATGTTGGTGAAGGTGATGCTCTTTGGAGAACAGGGTTGGCATATATTGCATGGAAAGAACCTTTAATGAAAGAAGGTATATTAGAATGTTATCGTCCGTTTGGTGAGAACTATCATTTCAAAAATAAAATGTATCAAGCATCAAGACACACAGGTAGATATGGTGAAGACGATGTTTCAAGAGATCAAACAATTATGTCTTTGGCAGCATTAAAAGTAAATGGGGATTTAGAAGAACTAGATGAAATTGCTAGTCATTTACCCTACAGACTTTCTAGAAGATTCGTAATGGGTCCCGGTATGTGGGCATGGGTAAAAACACTAACCTGTAACAAACATATTAAATTATATACCAACATCACATGTGGTTTAGGTTTGATAGAAAAATCTATTGCAATTGGATTAAATAAACTTATTGCACCAATATGTGGTTTTAAAAGAAATGTAATTAAAAATAATGATTATACTTCTAGAGTTCATTATGATTTAAAAGAAAAATGGAATGGATTTCAAAAACAACTATCAAGAGCATATTATCCCGGTTTTGCATTTCATTTGGCGTGTTGGGAAATTTTTACCCTACCAGAAGATTATAATCCATTATTAAGGAAACTTTATACTAAACTGATGTTAAGTTATTGTGAGAAAGAAAACTACCTTTGTAGACTTTTATTGGGTGATAAAACAGTCACTTGGGAAGAAGTAGAAAATTATAACCCTAGAGAAGGTTTTAGGTGGCAAGCATATTTAGATGGTAGTTGGTCTAACTATAATGGAGAAAAATCACAAGAATGGAAAGATAAATATCTTAAATGGAATCAAATGGATAAAGATTGTCTTATTACTATTTGGTTGAAGGTGAGAAAAATAGATTCTATATAAATAAAAAAAGGGAAACCGAAGTCTCCCTTTTTATTATAAAACTATGTATTATTACTTTTTAATTAAAGATTATATAAAAATGTCCTTATTAAGGCTCCATTTCCGTTCCATCTTCATTTAAAGCTTTAATATCTAAATTTTCATCCATTAATTCAAATTCTGGTGGATTCGTTGCAATTGCTTTAGGTCCATCACCTACTACTCCGATATTAAAATATCCTGTAGTTTTGACTTCTCTAGGTTCTTCACCTATAATTGCTTCGTATACTTTACCGTATGTCTTTCCGATTACATCATCAACATTTGCCGATCTTGAAGTTAAATTTTTGACAGATTCTGCAGAAGAACAAAATTGTTCTGCCGCTTCTTCTGCTGATTTTAACTTACTTTCTAAATTTGCTTGAGATTGATTCAATTCATCAATAATGGAATCCAATTTCTCTATTAATGATTCCGACTCTGCTTTTACATCAGATGCAAAAGCTTTATTATTCTCAGAAGCAGACTTAGTTGTTTTGTTTGATGCCAAATCAGACATTCTTTCATCCACTGATGTAGTTGTTTCGGAGATATCCGCATCTAAACCACTAACTTCTTTTTCAAGATCAGAAATATCTGATTTAAGTGTTTTTTCTATATCTCTATTCTCAGCCAATACAGCGTCTAGTTCTTCTCTATCTTTCTTAGCATCTTCGATGTTTTGATTATACATATCTAATACACTTTCATCAGGAAACGGTCTAGCTTCTTCAGCAGCTTTTAAAGTTTCATTTAACTTAATAGTGTTATTAGCTTCTGCAATATTACTTTCATTACTTATAATATCCTTCTGAACATCATCTAACTTTTCATTCTTTTCAGATAAATCTGTTATACTCACATCATAATCAGATTGTAATGATTTTAACTTTTCCATAAGTTTCTTAATTTCTGAATTAAGTGTATTTATGTTTGCATCAGCTTCATCTATTGCTTTAGTATACCCCTCAATTGCTGCAGTAAGTTCATTTACAAATGCTTGTTTAACCTCTTTAGATTCTTTACTTTCGTCAACATTGTAACGAGTAGAATCCAAAATTCTTCGCAGTTTAACAATAGCTCTTCTAGACTCACTACATTTGTATGTACCTTTTTTAAGTATATCATCAATTGAAAATTCACAATCGTCTACTACTGGTGTATTTAAGTTAACATTCGTAGTTTTTTCTACTAAAACAGAAATTTGTGATCCTAATGCCGGTGCAAAATCAAATTCTAATTCTCCCCTTTGACCAACAAATCCATTTTGTATCAAACCATTTAATGTAACAAGAATTATTTTATATTGTCCTTCTACTACGATATTAAAACTAGTTCTATTACCGTCAGGGAAAGGAAATATTAAAGCTTCTTCAATTGATACATTATCTACGGCTTCGTTGATTTCACTAACCAATCTTTCAGATATACAGTCAGATGCATTCAAAATCTCACCTACTGCGTCAGAAACGTTAGTCTCTAAAACGTAGTTTTGCCATTCTGAATAAGCAACAGTAGAGTTAGAATCTTTTCCAAATCTATTTATATGTGCTCGTGCAGCTTCTATTACACTTTCAGGATGTGAACCAATCGGTGATTTTAAAATTGCAAGCGCTTCTTCTGTTACTAATCTAAATACAGTCTTATTTACATCTAAATCTACAACTGATTCCGCAGGATTCAATCCTATCTCTTCGTTAGTTGCCACTCTGTATGCATCTTCGTTAGTATCATGCTGATTAAGATACCAAGCAAAATGTCCAGCTTGACATTTAGAGTATTCATCTTCCTCTGTATCACAAGTATAAGAAGATAACTCTTCTTCAATTCTAGTGATTTCATCTTCATACTTTGCTCTTGCAGGATCATCTGGATCAATTCCAGAAAGTGCTCCTTGAAATTTAGATAATAACTGTTTTAGCATGTCAATATACTCTACATATTTACTATACACACCTTCGTCAAAATCTACTTGATTTAATCTATCTCTCCAGTCATCGTAAGAAAATACTGCAGCTAATGTAGATGTTAAAGTAAAAGTATTTCTAAACCACATAGCTTTTTCTACGTTAAACATATCTTCATCACCTAATTCTACACCATCTTCATCTGCTTTGTCTGCCATATCAAGTATAGCTCTCATTTCTTCAGCTTTAGCACTGAATTCAGCATGTAATTCTCTATAGTATGCACCTGTTCCTTCAGTACTACCATCAACGCCAATACCTAATGCTCTTTCCGCTAACCCTGTTCTAAAAGAATTTTCGTCAGTGTCATGCTCATTAAGATACCAAGCAAAATGTCCAGCTTGACATGTAGCGTATGGTTCTAAATTTGTCTCACAAGTATATGAAGATAACTCTTCATTAATTGTAGTGATTTCATCTTCATATTTAGCTTTTTCTTCTTCTGATACATCTGGATTTTCAAGTGCCATTTCGAATTTAGATAATGACTTTTTTAGCATGTCAATATAGTCTACATATTTTCTATATACTTCTTCTCTAAAATCTACTTGATTTAACCTGTCTCTCCAGTCATCGTAAGAAAATACTGCAGCTAATGTAGATGTTAAAGTAAAAGTATTTCTAAACCACATAGCTTTTTCTATGTTAAACATATCTTCGTCCTCTAATTCTACACCATCTTCATCTGCTTTTTGAGCCATATCAAGTATAGCTCTCATTTCTTCAGCTTTAGCACTAAATTCAGCATGTAATTCTCTATAGTATGCACCTGTAAATTCAGTATTACCATTAACACCAATACCTAATGCTCTAGTTTCTAAAATTTCTTGAAATTCTTCAAAAGCATTTGTATCAATATCAAAAAAGTATTGAATCCCTTTCTCTAAGGTTGCAATTCTTTTTGTTACTTCTTCAGGGTAAAGTTCATCTTCATCTGTAATTCTTACAAATTGTTGAACAATATCTGTTATTTTATCTTCTAGTTCAGCGTATTCAGGTTTGTTTACATCCGTCTTTTCTAGTTCAGCGTATAAGTGAACTAATTGTTTTCTTAACTTTTCAACGTGTTGATTATACTGTTCCATTTGAGATGAATCTAAGTCATCTACTACGTTACTGAAATCTTTCAATTTCCAAGCTAAGAAGTGGATTGCACTATAAGTCTCACCAAAGTTTGATAACCATAATCTTGCATATTCTGCTTCACCTGGTGTTGCACCATCTCCGGCTTTAATGATTTTAATTGCTTCTGCTTGTTCTGTTAAATAAACTTCAATATCAGCTTTTATTTCTTCAGCAGTAAACTCACTCTCTTTATCACCTGTTAAGAATTTTAAATCCTTTTCGATATTATCAATAGAGCTAGCAATACCATCAGTTATACCTTCTATCTCACCTGCCACTTTTTCAATTTTGGAGCTATTTTCTGCGATTTCTCCGCCTAATTCTTCTCCTTGTCTTGTAATCTCCTGACCTAACTTAGCATCTCCCTCTTTAATTTCTGTTTGTAAACGAGTTTTAAATTGAGAAGATTCCGCGTTAGTTTGTCCATCGATATTTAATCTTGTACCTTGTTGAGGTACTTTTGAATTTCCTTCAAAAGGATCTTCGTTTTCGGGTATGTGTCCCATAATTTATTTATTTTTATTTGATTGTTATTATTTTGAATTGTTTTTTATTATTGCGCAATTTATTCAATTCACTATATAAGTATACCCAAAATATAAAAGGTTAAGGGCGTAATTTAAATATTACAAAACAATTACAAAAACCTTACTTTTCAGTGTATTTTGGGGTATTTTTTCTTAAAAATTTATATTAAATTTTCGTTAAGATATTGTTTAATTACTGATGGTATTTTAGACTCATCAACAGGGTAAGTTTTATTTAAATCTATAATTAAAACATTAGGGTTAATTCCCATCGCTTTAGCGGTACAAAGTCTAGTATTTCCTGCCACTAACCAGTATCGATCATCAAATCTTGCAATAATAGGTGGGTGATAATTTCCCTCATTAAATTTCTTTTTTAATTTTAATGGATTACCTTTTTGATATTTGTTTGCAATTTTAAATACTTCATCAAAATCTCCCTTGTTAATATCTACTGATTCACTATTTTCTAATTGATTCCATATTTGATATTTTAAAGGTTGTGGTGTTGCGTTTTCTATCTCTTTTGATACATCTTCTACTGTTGTATTAAAATTATGGTGTCTACTTAAATCTTGTACTACTCTTTGTATCTCATCCATTTCTTTTTTAACATCCTTTTTAGATTCCCATATATTATATTTTTTATTATATTCTTCCTTTTGTTTTCGTCTCTTTTCTATAAGAGGAATTTTTAATGTCTCCACCTTTTCTTTTAACTTTTTAAGGTATTCGGAATCGAAATACTCTAATTCTCCTCTTGTAGAAAAACCATAAGCCTCAATTAATTCATTGGCAAAGTATTTAATAAAAGAAGACATTCTTTCAAAATGTTCGTCTAATAACCAAGTTATATTAAATTTATACCTTTTATCATTAGGGAATTGTGGGGTGATAAAATTTCCAAACCAAGGACTACTTGTTGACCAAGCATCATAATCCGTCATATATAAGTTCATTTCAGTTTTGTCAACCATTCTTTTAACCACCTTATCTATAAAGTTTTTAACTTCTTCATTGGGTATAGTTTCGTCATAATTATTAAAATCTTCATTTATTGATTCTCTAACACTGCCTCTAAGTTTGGTATCTTTGTTTAAGTTTATAACTTTAATATCTAACCACAGATGTGAATTTTCATCCATTGCAATATGCCAATCTGTATATAATTCTTTTTTAATTTTCTGTTCTAATGGGTGTACACCAATATCTGTTCTATGTCCGTCATCTTCATCTATATAAACTTTTAATTCCATTTTTTGATAGATATCATAAGTCCATGTTACATTAATAACTTCATCATATCGTTGTTCTATGTAGTTAGCCATTTTTTCTACGAACTTTTCACTTACGTTTGGTATTTTTGAATATTTGGAATAAAGTTTTCTACCGAACCTTTTAAACATGTTGTCTTCGTTAATTGCAAAAGGATTTTCATCAGGTTCATCATTTATGGTATTTTCTTTTATGAAGTTACTTATTCTGGTAAACATCTCTTTTAAATATAAATTATAAACGTAATATGTTTCTCCTTTAGATAATACGTATATATCTTCTACAAAATCCTCAAACCCTACTTTAAATAAATCTTGATGTGAACCTTCACCTTTAAAATATTGTGCTGGAGTTGTTTTATGATTATTAAATGGTACTGCAACTCTTACATCATTCCATCCACCATCTCTATGAAAAGTAAGTTTAGTTGGTTTCCATAATAGTTTGGATTCCCCCACTAAACTATCTACTACATTTTTTATGAATTTTTTCTTAGGACTCATAATTATAAATATTATCTATTTATAAAAACAAGTTGAATTTAATCATTTTGATTGCAATTGCCAAACATATTATACCGAATACCTTACGCAATACCATCATACCATTCTTACCCAATACCTTAGATAGTCTGTCACTAAACTTCAAAGTAATATATACTACAATTAAATTTAAAATGATACCAATTAATATAGTCCAAAAAGGGTAAAGAGAATTAAAAGATATTATGGTAGTTAAAGAACCTGGTCCCGCAATAAGGGGAAACGCTAGCGGTACTATAGATGAACCTTCCGTATCTGGTTCACTTTTAAAGAAAGTTAAACCTAAAACCAACTCTAACCCCATAAAGAATAATATAAGTCCACCAGCGATAGAGAATGAAGCCACATCAATCCCTAAAAAGGATAAAGCTCTTTCACCAGTAAATAAAAACAAAACCATAATAAAAAAAGATATAAGAGTTGCCTTAAGACTTTCTATCTTTCCAAATTTTTCTCTTAAATCTAATACTATGGGTATAGAACCAAATATATCTATCACCGCAAATAACGTCATCGTTATAGTTATAATTTCATTAAACATAATACCACTTATATTCATATAATTTATTTTATTCCTTTATTTAAATATAACATTTTGTAAAATAATTACATTAATTATTTGTTAATTTTTAAAATTATGTAGGGGATTAATTTATATCAATTTAGACAACTCAATACACTTTTCAAAATCCTCAGATTCTTTAAAATAATTTAACATATTTTCAATATCTTGTTTAGTGGGATTAGTTTCTATATTATGTGCAAATACTAAGTTTGAAATACCGTTTTCAACTATTAATTCTTCAATACTCTTATGATTCGTAAGTAAATCATAGGAATTATTCATCGCATTTTCCATATGTTTTAGTAAATCTATTTCGTCCATATTACTAATATAATATAAAAATATTAATAAATAAACAAAGTTTATTATAAATTTTCTTTAGGGATGTATTTAAAATATTTGACTATAAAATTAGATTCTTCTTTACTATTAGGGTTTGCTTTTGTATCTACACTATTATTTATTATTACATTCATATTAGTGTGTCTAAAATGACGTAACACATAAGTATTAGTTATTTCTCTAACCATTTTATCATTATAAAATATTTGTATTTTGTCTCTATCCCATAAACACCCATACTTTATAAAATTTTTAGAAGGATCTTTAAATCCCATCCAATGAGTTTCTGCACCCTCACTAGTATTATTAGGTACATCACCATAGTGAAAATTAGTTTGGACATTCCAAAACCCAAAGGGGTTTAAAAAATCAAAAGAAAAATACCCATTAGTTCTTCTTGTGTAACCCTCAAAAATATCTATTTCTGGTGGCCAAGAATCCCAAGACCACATCCAAAACGCTGGCCATAAATTCTTACCTCTCGGTAGTTTAGCTTCTATCTCAAAATATCCATACCCAAATTTTTCAGTACAAGATACTAAACCAACACCAATATTACTAGTTAGGTTTAATGATTCAAATTCTTTAGGGTTGTGATGTGTTTTGAGGTTTAAGTGTCCATTATCATCAATAGACACTGCGGAAGGATCATACCAACAAATAGGTTTGTCAGGATGAATGTTTCCCCATCTTTCTTGTTTTATCCATTCGTATCCACTCCATTTCATATAAATAAATAGGAAGTATGATTACCATTATTTAGATAGATTTGTAAAAGTTTTGTAACCCTATTTCTTAATAGGTGTCATTTTTTTCCATTTAGAAAGTATAAAATTTTCTATTGTTACCCCCAATAATGTAGAAGGTCTAAATGCCATTTCGCCCGCATAAAACTTATTTTCTTTTTTACTGTAAAAGAAATCTATTCTAAAAAAGTCTATTCTAAGTTCTTTTGCAATTTTTTTACAAATGTCATATTCTTTATCCCAATTAAAATAATTATTATTTTTATCTATGATATCTACCCTATCCCATTCTTTTGATCCGTCTCTTAAATCACCAACAATAGGACAACCATATAATACAAATACTTTAAACTCATAATCATAGTCTATAAACTCTTCTACTAACATTCCTTTTTCTGTTTCTTTCATCATTTTAGGTTCTGTTGGTCTTGATGTTTTTTTTAGATTATCATTAAGACTTTTATTAACTTTTTCATAATTCCTATCATTTATGAAAACTCCATCACTTTCAGACATATGTGCTGGTTTTGCAACGTATATTTTGTGATATGATAAAATGTGTGCAATATCTCTCTCTATATTTGTATAATAATAAAGTTTTGGAACGTTCAACTCAAACTTCTCAAAAAACTTTTTAACTTCATACTTGTTGTAAAGTTTTTTAATAGTTTCACACTCAACACTATTTTTATGTGTCAAAGTTTTACGATAACTATATTCTATTGAAGTTTTATATTTATCATCAACATAATCATAATCAAATTGGGGTTGCCAGTTAATTAAGTTTTTAGTATTAAATTTTTTCATAACTAACAGATATTGGTTCACCTTTTTTTATTATTTTTTTAGATCTCAAAAAAATTTCTTTACCTTTTTTAATAAGTAGAGAATTTGGGTTACCAGACTCTAATAAATACCCACCGATAGGGTTAGGTTCATAACAATCTGTTTTACTATAATAACTGTGGGAATGTCCAAAATCAAAATCTTTTATAATATCTTTAGTTGCATAAAGAACATAATTCCCATTTCTTTCTTCTATAGAAACACAATCTGGTAGAGGAATGTAATGTTTATTTTTGTCAGTGTCAGGTTTTGTAGGGTCATACCAACTATATTTTAGTAAAACCTCTTCACCTTTTTTAATATCTTTTGTGGTTATTAATTCAGTAACATATCCTTTACCGTTAGAAAATTCTTTTTTTACTATGGGTAACCATGCGTTTTTATTGACTGAGTAATTAAAAAAACCCACAAAAGGGTTTCTTAAATGTTTAACCGGTGTTTCACTATAATCGTAATAATGACATATACCTAAATTACTTCCTTTTGGGATAAATTCTGTTGCAAAATAACCCAACCCATGTAATGGTGACTTTTTAAGTTCTACACACTTTGGTATGTTATATCCTTTTTTAATGTTCATTTCTTAATTCATTTAACTTCATCAAATAATAAAAATAGTTCATTTTTGTAAATACTTCTAAATTTTTAGTTTTTGGTATTGTATATACATTAATAAGTCTATGTTGGGTGTACTCATCATCTTCTAATATCTCTATTTCTACATCTTTATTAGTTATTTTATTATATATTAAATAGTTTTTGAAATGTTTAACAAAACTGTCATTCTTTATTCTACAAGAAAAAAATTGTGTGTTTTTTTCGGTATCATATAACGAAGAGACATTTACTAAAAAATTTAAAGATTTATCTAAATTTTTATGAATTTTCTGTTTATTGTAATCATCAAATATCATGTTGTCATCCCACTTAAACCCATTAGCTTGACATATTAAAACATTTAATGGTTTTATTTGTGTAGATTTAACTTTTATGAAAAGGTGTCTATATTTTCTATCCAAATACTTAAGTCTATAGTTTACATAATTTAAACTTATTTTATCTAATTTTAAATTATTAGTTAAATATAATTTATTAGATATATATTTTTCCTCACCAATAATATTAAAAACATTATTTTTTAATTTAACTTCTTTAATGTCATCTTTGATTATATCAACGTTAGATCTACTTTTAATTTTTTCTATTAGCTCTTTCATAAATAAATTAGAACCTAAATTGATGTGATAAAGGGAAAAAGTAGTATATATTTTTTCTGTTATTGTATAAACATATGGTAGTGGTCCTTTTATTTCAAACTTACTATCAACTTTTTTTAAGTCATTATTTATAATGTCAATATATTTTTTATTTTCTTCACCAACCCATTGCAAATGTACTCTAGCGTCTGATATTTGCCAAGCACCTCCTAAATTATCTTCTTTATCGATTAAACAAAGGTTTAAGTCTTTGAATGAATTAATATAACAATCTAATAAAAAAGAAATATTAGAAGAAATGTATGTTATATCATATTTTTTCATAGATATAGAAAGATTGTTTTTCCATCCAACTTACAGGATAGTAATGTGGGGTAATATATTTTCTATGTTCTTTATTCTTACTAATCGGTCTATAACTAATTATACTTACTTTAGGCGTTTTTTTTAGTAAATCTTCGTTTGCATTACAAACATCTTTACCATTAAAACACAAATTACTTTGCCATATTAAATCCCCCTCAGAAAATTCAAAATCATAAAAAGAGGTTTCCGAGAAAGTAATATTTTTTAGATTAAACTTGTCCACCATTTTTTTTGCAAAATTAACGCGAAAAGAATGTATGTCAATACCAATAGTTTCAATATTAGGATATAACTCATTCCAATAAAAATTAATCCAACCAATACTGGAACCCACCACCACTAATCTTTTAGGTTTTATTTTTAAATTATTTAATAAACTTTGAAATGTTTCTTGTGGTGTACTACCATAAGTAAATGCTACAGATTTTAAAGAATATTTGTACTTACTTTTTTTAGTACTTACAGTGTCTTCTGATCTAAAATTTTTCATATAATTATTTAGATCATTTAATAGTTCGGTGTTTTTCATATATAGTTTATATATAAATAACCAAACATTTTTTAAACTTAGTAGAGTTTTGTCAAATAAATGTTATTAAAGTTTAACTTTTAATTCTGCTTTAGATAAGAACCCATATTCAGATGTTAAACCATAATCTTCTAAAACTTCATCTACAATTTTTTTCATGTTATCACTATGACCTGTAATAATAGTAACTTCATTTGTACCTTTTTGTAGATGTTCACTTAAAAATACATCTACTTTTCTAGGTACTTCACGATGTCTTATACCATGTAAATCTAATTTACTCATCACTTATTTTTTTTAAAATTTTATGTACTTTATTACATAATTCATACTCTTCCTCTTCTAAAAAATGATCTAAAGATTTATTTAAACTA
>Ga0160423_10000467_pt1 | contig 33036 bp, 28 predicted proteins | sample CRUFie14St8metaG_FD_108191 | JGI IMG/M metagenome (GOLD analysis project Ga0160423, IMG submission 108191) | Marine microbial communities from the Costa Rica Dome - CRUD Field 142mm St8 metaG | ecosystem: Environmental > Aquatic > Marine > Oceanic > Photic zone | place: Costa Rica: the Eastern...
GCATCAAATGCGCTAGAACCTTTATAACCTACTGTGAAGTACTGCTTACCAGAGGCTGAGCTGAAGTATGGGTCGATGTAAACACGTACGCGACCGTTCAGGACACCAGCAAAGGTGTTACCTGTATCGTCAACACTCAGGTTGGATGACAGAGCTGGAGTGTAATCCAGGACGCCAGCCATTTGCAGGGCAGAAGCAACATCACTCGATGTGATGATGATGTTACCTTTACCGCGACGTGTAGCTTTTGCGATAGCATTGGCTTCACGCTCGATTTGGAAGATCAGACCTTTGAAGCGCTCAACTGACCAACGACCGTTTGAGTCTGTATCCAAGTCATATGTACCAGCAGTTGTGGTATCGTCTTGGGCACCGGCTGTAGCAGTGTAGTTGATTGTACGAACGATTTCGCGGTTGATTTCAGACAGAATTTCTGCTGACAGGATGTTAGCCAATTCTGTTTCAGCGTCCAGACCATGAATTGCTTTAAGGTCTTGGGCCAGTTCCATTGTGTACTCAGCTTTCAGAGCACGGGAAACGGCTGTTACGCTGACTTTCTCGATTGAGAAAGCCATTTCAGAGAAGGCGTTAGCAGCTGAGTCGCCAAGGGCTTCGCCAGTTGCTGTGCTCATGCCTTGCTGGACTGTATAACCAGAACCAGATGCACGAGACGTTGGATCGCTACCAGCTTGCAACGTACCGTCAGCACCATCGATTGGGCCGCCGAAGTTAGCTGTGTTAGCGTTTGTTGAACCTGTTGCAGAATGTGAAGTGTTAGCTTCGTTGAACAGTGCTTCGTCGCCACCTTGGCTGTTGAGGCGCGAACGCATTGCGAAGATCAGGCGTGTTGGTCCTGTCATTGGCTGGACGCCGCAGATATCGTATGCGATCAGGTTAGGCATTGAACGACGAACCAGTGAAATCAGTACTGGGTCGAATGTGTCAATAGCGCCATCAGAAGCAGTGGAGCTAGAAGCGCCCATTGCGTTTGTTGGAGCTGCCTCACCAAGCAGGCTTGGTGTCGAGTATCCGCCAGAATTCTGACGAGATTCTCTTTCGGTGTTTTCGAGCATAGTTGCGACAACTTGACGTTTATGCGGATCTTTGATCTCAGAAAGATCATCGTGATCCAACACAGGCTGCCACTTTTCTACAAGCTCTTCAGTTACATATGACATTGGTTTCTCCTTAGATGTACTATGTCTTATTATTTATAATTTAAGCTGTTTGAACCTTATTTCTTTGTTCTCGAAATGGCATTAACATAGTTAGCCATCTGAGGGTCCGTGAAAGTTGGTTTAGTTTCCTCATCCAACTCTACCGGCTCCTCATCGTCAGCTGTTACGCTTGTCTCAGAGCTCTTACCGGTGAAGTAAGATTCTTTGATTGTTTCGACTTTACGTCTGTAGTCGTCTTCACTTACAAACTCAAGACCTTCTGTCAGAGACGTCAGCTTGTCAGCTTCTGTGTCTGTCAGATCTTCAGCGATATCAGAAACGATTACTGTAGCAACGTGGCCTTGCAATTGTTTCTTCAATTCGATGTTTTCTTCAATTTGTGAATTGAGTGAAGCCTCATACTCGTCAACCTTGGCTGCGAGTTCCTCAGCCACATCGACTTTATCCTCTGGGATATCGATATAGTGTTCAGTGAACAAGTCTTTCAGACCTTCCATGAACTCCGTGGCAATAGTTGAACGGATACCTGAGTCAACAGCAAGCTCATTCTCTTTCATCCAACCTTCAACAACATACTCGAGGTAGTCATCAAGTTTGGTTTCCATTTGAGCAGCCATCTCTTCTTTGGCTTCCGTGATTTCTTTTTCAACATCAACAGTTACTTTTTCAAGTGTTTCGTTGATTTTCGATACAACAGCGGCTTCGAAGATTGTAGTAGCTTTTTCAACAAAGTCTTCAGACAAATCCTCACCACTAAACATAGCGGCGACATCTTCTGAGATGTCCAGATCTTCAGCACCTACTTTCAGACCTTCGTCTGATTTAAGTGTAATAGTGTCTTCTTCTGTTGTTTCTTCAACTTCTTCTTCTGAAAGAGCTGCGGCCAGCTTACCAAACTTGGCTTCGAGATCTGCAGTGCTCATGCTTTGCATTTCTTTAACCATAGCATTGACCATGCCAGCTTTTGTTTTAGGGGTTTTAACTGTAGCTTTCGCTTCAGGAGCAGCACCACTATCGCCAGGCGTAGCAACATTAGATGAACCTTGGGCAGCCTGTGGCTCACTTTGGTCTTTATCACCTTTACGCTTTTTAGCTTTGGCACTAGTTGGTTCTGGAACTTCGGAAGGGTCGCCCATGCTTGATTTAAACTCGTCAAGCTCTTGGGTATCAACTACTTCCTCGGTTTCGACTTCGTAGTTTTCTTCAGACATTTGTTTGACTCCTTAATAGTCTTATATCCGTAGTATTATTTATAAAAGTACAACTTTATAGCTTTGAAACAAAGTCTTCAAATACTTTGAGCTTAACTTGTTCCAATTTGGCAGACGTTGCCTGTTTAATTTGTTCATGGTGATAGGCGGCATCAACTTCTTTGAATAAACCGTTATCCCATACCCACTCTTTGCCTTCCATAATTCCGTCAACATATGCATCTGGAGCTGATGGATCAGCAACAATATCTGCCGCAGTGGCGAGATGAAAGTCCGATTGGACCATTTGTGTTCCGTCTCTTGTTGGTTTCAAAGAACCCATACCGCGTGACGATACACCCAACTGAGCACCACCTTCCATAAGATTTTTTACAATCTTACCCATTGGTGTGTCCAGAATCTTTGCTTTACCCATGAAGTTGTTACCATCTTGTTTTAACTCAGTAATCATGTGCGATACACGATCCAAGTTGATGGTAGGTCCTGAAGGGTGACCAAGCTCACCGAGAGCTCTATTTTTTTCAACGTAGTTTTCATTATACTTGTCGACTTCTTTTGCAAGTGTATCAACAGGATACATACGTCCATTTCTATTTTTTATTCCACCTTGCATAAACACACCTTGAATATACTGTTCTTTTTTGCCAGTAGCTTCGTCGATGATTTCTTCGCTAAGGAAAATGTCTTCGGTAAGTTCGGTAATCAGTTTCATTTTTTTATCCCCTTGATACATTCGTTGCTTTTACACCAGCAACTGAAATAATTGTATCTGTAGGTTGTTTTCTTAGAATGATAGATGCACCAGCTTCTAGCATGATGGATCCAGCATCTCCACCACCATTTTGTGGTGATACAGTATTAGCAACTGTAATAACTTGTTCTGATCCAACTGTGTTTACACAATACACATAAGATGCTTTACTGACATTATTAGCTGCAGCAAGGCCTGTGTAAGCTGATTTTACTTTTACTACAGCTGTCATCTTATGCTCCTGATGTTACTGGCTTAAGGTCACCCTGGCGTTTATCGCCACGACGAGCTGGTGTTTGTGAGTCTTGAGCACGTTTCAAGAATGTAGCAAAGTCAATCTTCTTTGGTGCTTCTGAATTAGGATGTGTTTCTTTGCTTGTATCCTGTTTACCAGATGAAGTAAACTGATTATCTTGAGCAACAGGGTGTTCTTTTTTTGCAGTAACGTGAGCATCCTTGAAATCTTGCTCGCCTTTTGAGCGAGGTTTGATATCAGTGGCTTCTTTATCATCGTCTGCTGGAGCAACATAGTCAGCAGCCATGTTGTTTTCCATTAAGTCTTTAAAGCTCTTCATCAGATTCCTCTTCTGTTTCAGGTTCTTCGCTGTCTTCTACTTCTGGTTCCAATTCGATGTCGTCATCTAGATCTTCATCTTCATCTTCACCGCCAATAGGTTCATCAGCTACATCCCCAATAGTTTCATCGCCAAACATTGAAGATGCAATATCGTGTTGTTTTACTGCAATTGCATCAGCAACTTTGGTATAGAGCATTGCGTCAACTTCATTTTTAAAGTTTGTAGCGTCACCATTCAATGCATACTGTACAGCTTTTTGAGCTGGAGACACTTCAATTTCTGTTTCATCGTCCATTTTATAACTCCTATATGTACTTATTTATAAGACTTTAATATTCATTATGGGAATAGTTTTGTTCCGGCAGCGTTATATACCTCTAAAGGTCCTGATAGGTCAGAGTAATTGCCTGAAAAAGACGATGTACCCGCACCTATCAGTGTTCTAACCTCTGCTGCTGTGATACCTGATTTGAGTTCTGGTGTACCACTATTATCAATTATCGCAATTTTGCCTTCTGTGGTAGCGATAGATGAATTGGTATTTGCAAGTGCTGCCTTTGTTTGAACATCACCTGTTGTATAGCTTGAGCTATCTAATTTTGTTGCAATGAAAGCATTAGTATTACCTAATGCTGCTTTTGTTTGTACATCAGCAGTAGTATAACTTGATGTAGCAAGTTTTGTGGCTATTGCTACATTTGTATTTGCTAGAGCTGCTTTGTCTTGTACATCACCCGTTGTGTATGATGATGAAGCTAGTTTAGTAGCTATAGCAGCATTTGTATTAGCCAATGCGGCCTTATCTTGAACATCTGCCGTTGTATATGAACTTGAATTTAGTTTAGTTGCAATGAATGCATTTGTGTTAGCTAGTGCAGCCTTGTCTTGTATGGCGCTTGTTGCTACCAATGAATTTACATTGGCAACTTGCATTCTATCAGAAACCAATACACGTATAGCTGTATTGGTAGCAACTATACCTGATCTTGCTAAACTGTCTGATGTACTTCCACCGCCAGATGCATCAGCACCAACAAACTTACCAGATGACGAATCAAATTTTAAAAACTTACCATCTACTTTTGCAGTTGCTCGATCAACATCATCTAGAAACTCTAAACGTACTTCACCACCACCAGATGATCCGCCACCCATAGTAGCAGCACGACGAATATCAGCTTTGAACTTTTCAACATCTTTAATTATAGGTTCAATGTCAGGTGTTTTTCCATCTTCACCTTTTGGTCCTACCGGGCCTTGAGGTCCAGGAGAACCTTTCTCCCCTGCAGGACCTTGTGGACCTTGCTGTCCTTCAGGACCAGTGAGACCTCGTTCACCCTTTTCACCGTCAGCCCCATCTTGTCCAGACTCGCCTTTTTCACCTTGTATTCCTTGTTCACCTTTTGGACCGATTGGTCCCATGAGCCCACGCTCACCAGGTTCACCCGCCACACCGGTTGCACCTTGTTCACCTTTTTCTCCTTTAGGACCTTGAGGTCCTTGATGACCTCTTGGACCTTGTTCACCTCTAAGACCTTGAGGTCCAATTGGTCCTTCTGGACCTGTATCACCTTTTTCGCCTCTTTCACCTTGAGAACCTTGAGGTCCACCAGCAGGTCCTTGTGGACCCTGTGGACCTTGTTCACCGGCATCGCCTTTTGGACCTTGTGGACCTGTTAATCCTTGAGGACCTTGTGGACCTGCTGGTCCAGGCTCACCTTGTTCACCTAGTAAACCAGGTACACCTTGAGGACCCTCTGGACCTTCTATTAATGTGGGATATTGTACACTTTCATCAACCTGTTTGGCAACAGTTTTTTCAACGTGTTTAAGAAGCGCTGCTAATAGCTTAGCCTTTTCGACATCATTCATCGTCATCCTCGACTACTGTTGACATAAATTCAGTCATTTGTTCAACCAGTCGTTTCTCATCATCTGAAGGCTCGCTAGGAGGGATGAACGGTTCTATAGGAATAAATGATTCTTCTTGTGGAGCATCTTCGCCCTCATCATCATCATATTCTCCAGCAGCTTGCTCAGCTGAAATCTCTTTGTCAATACGTTCAATATCTTTTTCTGTCTGTCTAAGAACTTCTTCTCTGACATATTTTTGACTGAAATACTTACCAACATATTGATCCAAATCATTGAGAAGAGTCATTCTTTCTCTCATCAACTCGCCAGCTTTCATCTCAGCGTAGTGATTGTCTTCTGCATAGTGAAAGAAAATATCCTTCTTCATACCATGCCATTCTTCTCTGGTTGTAACACCTTTGAGAAGAAGCTGAGTTTCAAGAATTTTGTAGAACATCTCATTAAATCTTGAGCGAAGTCGATTAATAAATTTCTTAAACTTAATCTCATCTCTAGTAATCTCTGAAGCACGACCAAGGTTGAATTGGTTTTCAGCTTCCATTCTGGAGATAGGAACATTCAATGATTTGTATAACTTTTTGCGGAAGTAGTCAACATCTTCCATTTCGCCAAGGTTTTGTCCACCAGGAAGAGTTGAAATCTCTGTACCACGACCACCTTCACGACGAGGAAGCCAGAAGTCTTCCATCATAGTCATAAATTTACGGTCGTCTCTAACTTCACCAGTCGATGCATCATAGACCAGTTTGTTTTTATGCTTAACCATCATGTCGCGAAGATATTGTTCAGCTTTCATCTTAGGCAGATTACCCACGTCGATATAGAAGATCCGACGCTCTGGTGCTCTTGACAGACGATAGATAACAACAGCATCCTCAAGCATACGAAGCTGGTTAAGTGGTTTGATTGCTTTGTGTAGATATGATAGTACGTGTTTATTGTCTTTTGAGTAGTGACCAGAGTGACAATATACTACTGAATCTGAGGAAATCTTTAGACCTTGAGTCTGACCATTCTTCAGACCTTTAGGTGCATAGAGGAAGTACTCGTTGAACCCTTTTGGAAGTGGGATAGACTTTCCATCCATAGCTTGGATTTCTGTCTTCTGTTTCTTCTTCTCTCTAACTTTCTTAATTTTACGTGGATCAATGTAGCGAAGTTCCTTGATACCTTCTCTAGGATTCTTCTCATCAATCATCATGTGGTAGTAGTGACGTCCATCAACATACCATCTTCTGAAAATCTCGTAGCCTTTATTTTGAAAGTCAACCAGTTTGAGGACATTATCAAACTCAGCTCTGATTGTTTTCTTGATACTTGCGCTGTAGTTTAGATTCTCAACATCGATAGCAACTGGTGCAATATCACCTTCAATAATGATTGCTTCGTTTACAATGTCATCTACAGCCTGGTCACATTCGGCTTGAAGGACCATATCACGATAGCGAGTCACTAACTCGCCTTCTGTTTTTGCTGCACCCTCCATATCAACGTAGGTGCCGTATGCACCGCCGGGAGCAAGCTCTAAAGCACCATCCATATTTTCTGGTGGTGCGAAAGACCTTACCTGTTGATTTTCTTCGTTTGGTTTTTCCGGGGTGCCAAATTTGAACCCGAATAGGTTATATTCTGCCATTTTATACCTCAGTTAAGGGGGCTGCATATCTTATTTATGCAACCCCCATCACTTATTCACTAATTAGCCAGCGACTGTATTAGTCGTCTCGCCACCGCCTTGAGCTACTTTCCAGTAGTCATAAGCGAAGGAAACCTGGAATTCTTCAATTGCATCCTGATCCCAACTCAGATCAATCGGAGCGATTGATGTTGGATAGATGCCGATGAATTCGTAGGTTCTAAGAAGCTGACCTTCTTTACCAAACTGCTTAACTGTAGCAACTTGTTTGTAAGAAGTAGCACCTTCTGTAGAAACCATACCAGGAAGTCTGGTGTTTCCTTCATGCAGATTGATTTGGTTTGACCAAGTTTCCAGTGCATTTCTGATCTGAAAGTCTTCGTCATTAAGAACCGTTACAGTCCAGTCAGCAAATGTTCGGTTACCTGCATACTTGATCTGACGACCAAAGTAGCTTTGTGTAATCGTGTTAATTGTTGCTTCTGGAACCTGAGCAGCTCTTACCAGCACAGGAGCGTTTGGAACACTTGGAACTGATGCTGGAGTCTCGATAGTCACCTCAAACAGGGAATTACGAGCACCGCCAAATCTAAGGCCTGACTTAAAGTCGTTTACGTTGAAAGCCATTTACTTTCTCCTCTTTCCCTATTTATTAGAATTGACCTACGATTTCATTAAAGTCAACACCAGTTCTTACAGCTACAAAGTTCAACTGGATAAAGTTGATGCTTCTTGCTGGTTTGATGTAGATGTCTCCAATAAATTCGTTACGGTCGATTACTTCACCTGTGTTGTTTGTATCATCGCAGACAACACGGAAGTCCGTGATACCGCGGCGACCTTGAACATCACGCAGGAATGGTTCTACCAAGTTACGGAACTGCTGTCTTGTAAACTCATCATTAAATTCAAACAGTGAGCTTTGAGCAGCGATTGCGATAGCTTTTTCAAGAACAATGAACAATCTGCGAACATTGATTCTATCAAATGCACTTGGTCTTGCTAGAAGTGTCTTGTCACCAAACAGTACTGTGCCTTGACCTGGGAACGATACGACAGGGTTAACACCAGCTTTGTACAGTTCATCACGCTCAGCTTTGTTTGGATTGTAAGCCAGTTTAACAACGTTCTTTACATTACCGCGGTTGAAACCAGCTGGCGAATACCATGGATCACGATTTGTATCCGTGCGTACCATTAGACCTGCTGTGTCACCGTTAAGTGGAATATAGCGGAATGTGTCATTGTATTTGTCGTAGATATACTTGTAGCCACTATCCATTGTCACATAAGAGGATGATGGAAGTGAATCGCGGAATGCGATAATATCTTCTGCTTCTGCACCTGCAAAGCCACTGTTGTTAACAACGTCAGCTCTTTCTGGTGAAATACAAACAAGACAGTCTTTACGTACTTCAGCAATGTTATTGATCAGATGAAGTGCTTTAGTTTGGCTTGCTTCACCTGCAATAATCAACGCGACGTCAATATCTTCAGAAGATTTAAACTTATTGTAAGCTGTGATATAATCTCCGTCAACTGGATCAGCTCCTAGTGTACCACCAGTCAGGGAAGCATTAACAACATCATTACCACCTGTAAAGGTTGTAGTAGCTGCACTACCTGCTCCTGTTTTGATTGATCCATGGTCATTCCAGTAGAAGTATGCTGATCTATTATTAAGTACATCTTTGTAGTAATTAGATGCGCCATCTTCTGTCTTAGCATCAGAAGCTACAGAAATATTGCTAAATGCTTCAAGGATTGTACCTTTTGTACCTGTCCATTCGCCGTCTTCATCAACAACAGCAAAATGAATTTCATCACCAGATCCACCTGCGTTAGTAGCATATGTAGAAGTTCCTGGTGCAGAGTCAAAGTTTGTATAAAACTCCCAACGACGCTGAACATTATGGTCAGTTACCAATACATTGGAAACAGTGTTACCATTGTATACTGAAGCAAGTGTGACAGTGTTACCACTGACAGATTCAATCTTTTTCTGTACTCTATCTGGTCCAACTGTGATCAAATCACCTACATTTAAGTATGAAGCTGTGTTTGAGCTAACATTGTTACCAAGAGCACTTGGATCGCCGCTAACTGACAGAATTTTTGTGTTAGTTGTAATGCTGTAACGAAGCGATGTGTTACTAGCAGCAGATGCAACTGTTTCTTCCCAAGCTGTAGCAGATGGGCAAACAGATGCTTTAAGTGAATTACCAAGCTCGCCTGGGTACTTCGCAACAACGATACCCTGGGCTCCAGCTGGTGTATAATTTTCCTCGTAATCATCTTCATTCTTAATCAACTGAGCTGTGCCTGATGCAACAGCATTTTTAGCTGAACTTGCAACAACACGAGTTGTAAACAACTGGTTGCTGTAAGCAAGGAAGTTAGAAGCTACGAAGAAGTCAGTTGCAGTGTTTGAGTTTGGCGTTTGAAAGTTAGCAGCCAAAGTATCTTCACTGTCAACGATGACGATTTGATCTACAGGACCCCAACGGAAGTGACCGGCGAAGGCAGCTGTAGAAGTCGAAATATTCGGTACAACTGTAGTAAGATCAATCTCACTTACATTTACACCTGGTGAAACCTGAAATGGCATCGTTTCTTCTCCTTATGAAGTGGTTATTCTTCATGATTATTTATAAAAAAGGCAAACTTAGTACCAGCCGCCTGGTTCGTCTGGTTCGCTGTCCATCCATCCAGGCTGATACGTTTCTTCTGGTACTGGTTCATTGCCATCCTCATGAAAACCAAATGGCAGTAGTGATGATTCTTCCATCTCGAGTTTCTCAGCTTGTAATCTTGCTCGGATGTCAGTATCAGAAATATCCTTAAAGTATTGTTGTTTAACTAACCATCCAAACAGAACAAGACACATAACTAGGTCATCATGTGCGCCTTCTTCTGCAGCAAAGCTAGTACCTTTACTTATGAAACTTGCAAGTTCGGAGATAGTGTCAAAATCTTCTATCAGTAATTTATCATTTTCAATAAGGTCTTTAAGGTTTCTACAGCCTAATGCCTTGACAGACTTAGTTGTCCTTACGCCTAAAGTAACTTGTCCACCAAAGCCTGTACCAAGGACCATACCAGCACGGCCACGAGAAGCAGAAGTGAGTACATGCTCATACTCCAAATCATTATGAAGGATATCAGCAACTTGTCCGCCGATATCATTGGTTTCAACTAATACATATGCGTCATTATATTCTTTACAAACATTCATAATAACTGTAGGAAACAGCATAGGTGCAATTGTATTGTTGGTATACTTAGCTACCATCCTATAAGGAATGGCAGTAGTATCAACGACGACAAATGTATTGTAGTCTATACCTATACCTCTTGAACAGTCAACAGTCATTATATATGTTTTGCCTTTTTGTGGCTCTTCATATATGTCAAGATGGTCAAATGACCTTGAAGGTTTTCTGAATGCAAGTTGACGCAGTTTTGTTGAAGTAATTAAAGTACTAGCTGATCCAATAAACTCACATTCAAACTCTTGTCGGAATTGTTCTTCCGATGTATTGCGGATAGTTTCTTCTTTCCATTTTTCATCTCGGCCAGGAATTTCAGACCAGTGAATATCAATAGGAATATAATCACTATTATCATTCTCTGCATCACTCCACATTTTATAGAAGTGATTCATTCCATTAGGTGTTGACACAATGATAACTTGTGATGTAGTACCAGATGAAATTGTAGGATACACAGAAGCAAAGAACTCATCAGCAAGATGGTTGCCAACAAACGCAAACTCATCTAGGAAGATAAGGTTGTAAGAACCACCACGAATAGCTGACGATGATGTGGAAGCTGCTACTACTCTACATCCATTTTCAAGTTCAATATTACCTTTATTCCAAACAAGTACACCTTGTTGTAGCCACTTTGGAAGATATTCATATGCAAGCTGAATCTTACCAAGCAAGTCACGAGCTAGTGCGCCTTTGTTAGCCAGGATAGCTATATTCTGATCTGGATGAAACAGCACTTTCCATAAAATATATGAAGTAGTAGTTGTTGACTTTCCCGACTGACGTGGTAGCTTACAGATGTTGAATCGGTTATGAACAAACTGATCCAGCATTTTTTTCTGGAAGCTCCAAGGCTGAAACGGAATTAGTCCCTTGTCGACATTTACAATCTGAACATAAGTCTCTACAAAATACTGAATGTCTGATTGACACTTCAAATATTCTGAGAGTTGTTCTTTAGTAAACTCTACAGGTACATTGGCTTTTTTAAGATTAGGATTGCCTAGATAATGATCAGCCGTCTGACTCATTGTCGTTTTTCTTTAACATCTTCTGAAGCTCAGCAGTACTGCCGACAAATAAAGCATTCGTTACTTTATTAGGCTTTTCACGTTCTTTACCTGTTATCCTATTCTGTTTCTCTCTCAAAGTCAACAGGTCTTTTTGTGCATCTGTCATTTGCTTCATTAGAGTTGCAAGCACTTCGAAAGCTCTTGGATGCTCCGATGATTGTGCAATGTCTATCATTGATTCTAATGCTTTGTTGCCTAATTCTGAAACTTTATACAAATTTTCTCGGGCATATTGAAAATCACTGTTGACCTCTGTCTCATCTTCGATTATAATCGACTCTGTCGCCCCGGGCAGAACATCATTAGGTCCTAGTATCTCATCAGCTTCTACTGGTAAGTTTAAGGCTTCTTCTATACTCTTATCAAACTTTGTTTTCTTTTTTCCGGGCATACTCTATTCACTTTCTTCAATAGTAGTAACAAATCCATAATCATTATTACTATAAATCTGGGAACTGCTGATTGTAAGATTAGCTAAATTAGTAGGCTCACCATTAGCAGTTAGTCCAGGTACCACAGCTACATTAGCAACAGCTGTCTGTGTATTTTTAGGTAATTCATCAAATAAATTCGTAACGGTTCTTTTGATAACACCAGACTTACGAATTGGTCCGTAGATATAACCTTTTGCTATAAAATCCAATGTCCATATTATAGCTCTTCTTGTCTCAAAGTCACCCTCATAAACATCCTCATAATTTACACTTTGTAAGACAAGAGGGATATCCATTTTTATATTCATCGATGGAATTAGATTGACTGTCGTTGTCCACTCTGGTGTAAAGAATGGTAAGATCTGCTCTAATACCTGTGTACCGTCGTCAGCGTTCTTAACAAGAATAGACATCTGAAAGTTTATGTCGTATGGTGTAGGTGTGTATTGAGAGTTAATTGTATCTGAGTCATCTGTCAAAACAAATTGATTTCGGATCGTTGATGCTAGCTTTCTTTCACCTGCATAGTTTATTCCTGTAATCTCAAAGCCTATACGAGGCAGTTGGATTGCAACGTCACGATCTAAATTTGGATCTTGGGATAGTCTTACCAAGAACTTTTGCTTTGGACCATATGCAATTGGCACCTTTAAGTTTTGTACAGTCTGACCTGCCTTGTTTATTCTACGAACATGAATGTCGTTAAACAAGTTGCCAAACATAACGACATACTTGCGTAAAGATTGGTGATAATACTGAAAGCCAAACATTAATATCTATCCACTTCTGAGAATGGGTTAGCTTCGCTGAAGTCGATTACACTATCTGCTTCATATTGGTAGTATGCATTATTGGCTTGAGCATCTGCAGTCTCAACAGTGTATTCCTGCATAATAGATCCACCATCTTCTGACTTCCATTTTGTTCCATCTTCAAGCAAGAACTCATAGAACAGAATGTCTTGGGACAATTCATCCTCAACACTATCAATCTCTGTAACCCCAGTATCCAGTCTTTCTGAACTGTATTCAAATAATTCACAACGTAGATCATATGTTTGTAATCTACCTGTCTGATAGAAAAGGTCTTCATGTTCTACAAACTTAATTTCAAACAACTTATCCATCAAAGGCATGTAGATTAGATCACCTTCTGTAGGACGGTTATTAGTGATATTGTATCCATCAGAGGTTGCAGCTTCTAATTCCAATGATTCAGTTTCATGATCACCAGTCAAGAATCTACGAGAAGGTGCATTGTTATCACCATCTTCCAATGTGATGTTAAAGCCAACTTCTGTCATTGCTTTTTCTGTACGAATTTGATCGTAGCGTTTTCTTGCTACTGTAAGAGTCATACTGTCTCTAATCTCAAGACCAAACTTTGATAGGAAGTCTCCATCACCATCAAACCCTTCAGTATTTTTTACATACATTTCAAGGTCTGCAGCTGATTCAAACTTACTAAGTACACTCTCACCATATAGGTCATCGCGCTCTACGATAGTACGCGGAATGTACTTGAAGTTGTGACCGTAGATCTTTATCGATTCTATTGCCAAGTCTTCAAGTAAATCTTGTTCGCGTGCAAATGCGAAGTTGTTGAAATACTTGTTCGTAGCCATGTTAACCAATCATGTCCATTAGGATACCACCGTAATTGGTTGTAACCTCAGACTCTAATCTTTGAATTTCTTCTACAGCTTCATTGTAGATCTGTTGTCCGTTAAACTGTAGTCCGCCAGGAAGCTGCATTCCTTCAAACTTCTTTAGGTTGTCACCCCATTGACGTTTGAACAATTGAGTTGTATAATCTCTCAACCATCTGTCACCATAAACATCAGTATATGTATCTGGATCAAGTATTCTATAACATTCAATGATGATGAACTCACCCACAGCTACATCATCCGACCAATCCATATCAATCTTTAGTGTGTTGCGATGTCTTTGGAATCTGATAGGCTGTTCGCCAACAAACAACTCTTGTAATGCTTCAACATGAGTCATAGCCATTTGATATTGAATGTAACTAGCGGATGAAAAATCAAATAAATCATTTAAGTGTAATTGATATCTAATGTTGAAGATACCACCGGTGTTTAAATTATTGCCAATTGGAAAGATTCTTGTAACACCAATAACTGCTTCTGGGATAGATATGTATTCATTTGATATGTCTTCAGCAGTAATCTGATGCTTCATATAAATACGTTCAGATCCATCATAATGATAATCTTGATAGAATCTTAGAGCATCATCTACTCTATCTTCAAGCTGCTCAGGGTCAACATTAATGTCAATCACTGGAGCGCCTAGTCTTCTTAGGCAATAATCTACTAATTGTTGTCGTGAAGCTGGATTTGCCATAGTTGTCCCTTTTTAAGTTCTGTTGTATATTTATCATTCAAAGGACCGTAAGATGAACTATGAGATAAATGTATCAAGAACATTTAACGATGAGATTCGTTCGTTCTATCAATCTGTAGTAGATAATCATGCTGGATCAATGAAATACCTTGATAATGTTGATCAGTATCACCCAGATATAATTGAAAAACTACCAGCAGTTTACTATTTTTTAGTAAATGTTGAAGGGACACCACAGTCTTGTCATATAGTGACTAAGAATGATTGGATGCCCGAAGGTTGGGTAAGGATACTTTCAAGATTGTATAATACTAAAGAATTTACCTCACATCCTGATCATTACAAAATTAGATCAGAAGAGTTTAAAATTTTGTCTAAACTACCTGGGATTCAAAACATTCTTGTCACTCAAAATCTTGTTGAAGATGGTGAGATAAATTTTGAAAATTATCAAGACCATTATGTTAAATATAAACGACTATGGAAATTCTTTAGTAAGAAGATGCCTGACTGGAATTTTTATTTTGATTTTAATCAGCTTCTTTATATTAACAAGACACCACAGATTAGTTTCTATGCAAGTCTAGGAGATAAGCCTGATATAACATGGCTTGAAGAGTTTGCTGTTCATGAAGATTAAAGGTCTATCATATGGTTTTCACGATGCTGCTGTTGCTGTGTTTGAGGGCAACAAATGTATCTTTGCGTCATCGGCAGAAAGATACACTAAAATAAAAAATGATCCAAACCTACCAGACTATCTTAAAAAACTTTCTTCTGATCAAGAAATCTTCTATGAAAATCCTCACAATAAAAATGACAGATTAAAAAGATTTAATATACCATTTGATAATGAAGTTGATCAGGTATTGTACCAGGACCATCATTGGTCCCATGCAGCAGCTGGTTACTATACAAGACCTTTTGAAGAAGAACCTGTATGCGTAGTCATTGATGCAGTTGGTGAATGGGACACAGTGTCTATCTGGTATAAGCAGGTTAAAGTGTCAAGTTGGAAATATCCCACATCGTTAGGTTTGATCTACTCAGCAATTACAGAATACATTGGCTTAAAGCCAATGGAAGATGAATATATTACAATGGGCTTAGCCGCATATGGAGAACCAAAATATGATATGTCCCCACTGCTTGATATCAATTGTCAATACATCCTTCCCCGCGATATCTTTCCTTCTAATGCTAGAAAGGAAGACCTTGCTGCAAGTGTGCAATATTTCCTTGAGAAGCAAATACGAAAGATTATGCAGCTTGCAAGAACATTTTCTCATCACTTAGTCTACGGTGGTGGTGTTGCCTTGAATTGTGTGGCCAATAGTATGGTCAACAAAATGTTTGATAATGTTCACATCTTTCCTAATCCTGGCGATGCAGGTTCAGCATTTGGTTGTGCTGCAGCTATGATAAAAAAACCTGTTGACTGGTCTGCTTATATGGGTTATGATATAAGATCAAATACGAATCCAAAAGAGGTGGTCAATGAGTTGGTTAGAAAGTCCGTTGTCGGGGTCGCTAACGGAAAAGCTGAGTTTGGGCCTCGTGCTCTTGGCAATCGTTCCCTTCTTGCCGATCCTCGCCTTGATATTAAAGATACGGTCAATGATATCAAAAGAAGACAAAGATACAGACCATTTGCCCCTGCTATTTTATCAGAGTTCGCAGAAGAATACTTCGAAGGACCAATGAACCAATGGATGCAATATGTGGCTAGGGCAAAGCACGATTACACTAGTGTATCTCATGTTGATGGGACTGCACGGGTGCAACTTGTAGAACCTGATTGTGAGTCTGTAATAAGACCAATATTAGAAGAATGGTATGACAAAACAGGATGTCCAGTTTTGTTGAATACTTCGCTAAATATAAAGGGCCAGCCAATGGTCAATGACGAACAGGATGCTCGTAAGTTTGAACGTAAGTATGGAGTAAGAGTATTATGAAGCATGTAGTATGCTTACGATGGGGTGATGCATATTCTGATGAATATGTTGATAACCTCAAAGAGCAGCTAGATGAACATCTAACTGTTGATTTTCAATTTCATTCCTTCACCGAAGAAGATCTACCAGAAAGTAACTGGGCCGAACTGTCTGAGTTTTATCAAGCTATTAGAGACCCTCGTCACTATACGTTTGATGATATGAGAGACTCAGGTGGTCTTTCTCACTTTCGTAAATTACAATTGTTTGGTAATTGTGACTTAGAAGGTGATATTGTTTATATGGATCTAGATGTAAAGATTCAAAAAAATATTGATTGGCTATTTGATCTTGACTCTGCAAAGCCATGGCTAATAAAAAACTATTGGTTTGCTGGTGAAAGATTTAGAAAGAACTTTGCAGTCCACCGTTCTCCAATGATTAACAGTAGCGTAGTAAAATGGACTGGCGATCAAATGAAACCTATTAATACATTTATTGATACAAATATTGATAAAGTAATGTTTACATATAATGCTATAGATAACTTCATCCAAGATCAATTCTGTGGCTTTCATAATGGTAAACCCCATATGTTTAACTACTATGACAAGGGTCGTATAGTAAATTTCTCAGAAGTTAATGAAACAGAGCTTGAAGAATCTGATATTATTACATATCCTGGCCTGCCAGTTTGGGTTAAAGAAGAGCATGTGTTAGGAGTAGAGAATGTTTGAGTATACACCTGAAGTAGCTAAAGATTGGACATCAGCATTCAATAGAATTCAGAATGATATGCCATGGCGAACAAAGGACTGGTTGACTAGTATAGGTCCAGATCAACTTCGTTCTAAAAAATGGATTACAGATACATTATCTTCACTTCAAGAAGAAGGAAGAATAGAAGCACCTGGTGAGCATGATTGGGTATGTCAAATAGCAGCATGGAATAATCCATTTCTTTCTCAGATGCTAATTGATTATGGTTACGAAAATATTGTATGTATGGATATGGACCCTGATGCAAAATTAATTCATAATGCAGCTAATAAACGTCTTCGTTCAATGCATTCTATTGAGTATAAGACTCGTGATGTAGTATTTGAAAAGCCCGATTGGTCTCAATTTAATCTTATCATAAACACATCTTGTGAACATATGTTTCCAATGAAAGAAGTATTTAAAAATAGAACTATACTTCCAGGTACTACATTTGTTTTCCAATGTTCTAATCTTTTTAGCGAGAAGGGTCACATAATGTGTGTTGATTATGTTGAACAATTAATTGATATTACAGGCCTGACAGACATATACTATGCAAACGAACTTCTATTGAGTAAGCAAAAACGTTTCATGGTAGTTGGAACATATGAGTGAATATGTTGAACAAGCAAATAAAATTGCAGAAGAGTTTCCTGGCTTTTATCTTAAACTAAAATTGCAATTACCAAAGGAGTCTATCCATGAAGTCCAAAATGTATTCGATGAAAATTTCTTTGTTAAACATCGTGGACGAAATCATCTGGGTTGGATGTCTGCCACTATTCATGGTCTTGATGGCGATTGGTATAAGACGATGTCTGGCAAGCAATACGGTTACACTGGAGACTCTGATCCATCAATCAATTGGACTTGGACCGAGGTCGCAGAATACTGTCCAGAAACAGTCAGATGGCTAAAGGAAGAGTTTCCTTCTAAAACATTTAGACGCGTTCGTTTTATGTTACTTGAGCCAGGTGGTTATATCCTAGATCATAGTGACTACAATCCTAGAAATGGACCTCCTTCAAAAGGTCCTATAATGAATGCATTCAACTGTTGCTTGACGCAGCCAGATGAATGTGCTTTGGTAAATACGAAGTCAGAAATTAGTGTACCTTTTAAACCTTTAGAGGTATACTGTTTTAATAATAATGTAAATCATCATGCTTATAACAATAGCGATGAGAATCGCTTTCATTTGATTGTTCATAACCATGAATATCGTGATGACTTTTATAAGTTATTTGTAGAGAGTTTTGAGCAAAATTATGACGGGCATATTTACCAATGAGGATTATGCAATTGGTGGTTCTCCTAAGATTGAACCTAACACAGTTGCATTAGGGTTCATTAACCAATCACATATAGATAACATAGATGACTTACTCTGTAAGCATTCTGTGCAATCACATACTGAAAATACAATTTTCAATTTACATAATCGCAGGATTGATTATATTGGTTTTTATGATCAGCCAGATGATGTAATAGAAGCTGCATATAAGGTTGGATATAAAGTAGTAATTGTATGTGACATAGGCACCTTTATAAACAGTCAACCTTTGATAAGTATGTTGAAATCTATCAACGAAGGTTATTCGTTGATTGGACATATATTAGATAAAAGGCACAAGTACTATCAATTACATAATCAATGCTTTGTACTTGATCTTGAGTCTTGGGAAGAGGTTGGTCGTCCTAGATGGGATGATAGAGAGGATGGACCTTTACAGAGAATTATACGTAGTGGTGATAACTTTCACGATGACTATACACCTACAGAGTTAGTAAAAGGTCAAGGAACTGTTGATGTTGGCAATCCTGACAATGGATCAAAAATAATTTCTCAACTAGTAAAAAATAATTTTAAGATTCGTCCATTCAACGAAGAAGAACGAAATGGAAAATATTTCCTTTATCACAATGATGAATGGAAAGCAAATTTACGGATTAATGATTATCATGAGAAGAACTTTTATCCAACATATGCTTACTTCTATGCTGTAGAAACAGAGAAGACACCAAAGTTTAAAATTGATGATACGATTACATCTTATGTTGGTATTTGTGCATCACTTCATCCATTTAAGATGATTCGTCATTTTGAGCTTGACAATCTAAGACAAATGGTATTATATGATATTAGTACTGCAGCTGTAATGTTTTATCAAGGGTTAGAAGCATGGGACGGAGAAGATTATCTTACAGTTGTAAAAAACTCTCATGCTGTTATTGGCACTAGAACAGATGAAGATATAGAAAAGTATTTTGAGCAGACAAAGAGTTTTTGTCAGCCTTGGGAATTTGTAATGGACATCTTTCATGATACCCAAAAGATGTATGAGATGGGTAATCTAATGACAGATAAGATACAACGTCAGATTATGCATAAGCATAATAAAACAGATAATGTATTATTCCATGTAAGCAATATCTTTAACTATGAAATTACTAATCATGATGTGTCTATCTACTACAGATATTTTGCTTGGTTAAACCTTTTATTTTATGCAAAAAAATATACTAATCGTACACACTTTATTGGTAGTAATATTTTTGGTAAGTCCCATGTAAATACAGATGACTTAAATCTTCAACAATGTCTTGATTATGTAGATCAAATTACATTTACACCATGGCAGGAAGCTCAGAAAGAAAAGTTTAAGGAAAGTATTGTTCTCAGATATGAGAAGAATATGAATGTATCAATATGATAAAAAGATTCTTTAATAAACTACGATTAAAATGGAACTTGTACAAACTGAAGCGTAGCAAGAAAAAGTATAACGATAAATTTACATATCATGGTTAAACATATACTAGCAAATGGTTGTAGCTATACGTCAGGAGGATTAAATGATACAGCTGATCGTCTAGATGTAGCCTGGCCACAAATCTTAGCTAATAAGTTAGATTGTAAGGTTACAAATTTAGCCACATCCGGTGCTGGCAATACTCGTATATATGATTTAACAATAAAAGAAATATCAGATAATCCTGACAAATACGATCTAGTTGTAATCATGTGGTCAGTGGCTACAAGAATAGACATTCCAGCACTTACTATAGATACTACTAATGGCAAAGGAAATGGTTATATTAGTTGCTGTCCATTTAGAGTAGGATTTGAAGGCGAGAACTTTAGCTTTGAAACTAATAAATTAGAATATATGGATTCCATAAAAGAGCCTGATAATTGGCAATATCAAATGCATTCATTTGCTGAGTTTGTTGCCTACATGAATCTTATAATGGATAGAGATTTTCGATACATAGGTAAAGAAAAACGTACAACTATTGTTAATAAATTCCTTACTACTGAATGGACCAAAATACTTGGATTACAAAGTTTTTTAGAAACACAAGGAATTAAATATATCTTTGCTCAAGGAACACCTATGATAACATCTAATGTTTTAATTAACTTGGGCTATTTAGAAGCACAAGAACTTATAGGTGAGTTTATAATAAGTAATCCATTAATTGATTTGATTGATACAGATAAATGGGTTAACTGGTATCCTTGTATATCTTTAGGTGGATACGACTATACCCAAAAACTTGTAGATTTAAATCTTTATCATTCTGGAACTGATAATCATCCAAACGAAGAAGGTAACATAATGATAGCAGAAGATTTCGAAAACAAATATAAGAAGCTATATGGATCTTGAAGACGAAACAAAAGTAAAGTGGTTTTGTCCTGAACCATTTGCAGCCATCACTACAGACACAACAGGCTTGTATAAACCTTGTTGCGCAACTGTTGGTCTTGATGGTTATTCATGCTCTGTGTCTACACATACCCCTGTAGAAGCTATGAATAGTCCAGCAGCTAAGAAATTACGTAAGGCATTTATCGATGATGATAAAGAAATATTAGAGCAAACCTGTAAGACGTGTATGACACAAGAGGAAAATGGTATTCGTTCTCATAGACAGTATTATAATGATAGATATACAAAATCAAATAAAGATGAACCACCAGAATTCTCTACTCATGTGTATGACCTTGTCGAGCTTGTTGAAAATGTTCGCAAAGATCCCGAAGCAGATATAGATCCAAAATATTTTCATACAATGGAACATACAGCAGGCGGAGGAAACTATTGTAATCTAAAGTGTGCTATGTGCACTGCAAGTTCAAGCAGTTCGTTTGCCAAAGAGTCATTTGAGCTAGATGAGTTGTATGCAAAAGTACATAAGCATAGATTTGGAAGACATAAGTATGTTCCTCAAGTAGCAAATAGAACTGATAAAGAAATAAAAGAGCGTGTTTTACCAAATCTGAAAGAAATAAAATTGACGGGTGGAGAGCCACTAGCTATTCCTTACAATTACGATTTACTTAAACATTCTGTATATAGTGGATATTCAGAGAATCAGACTCTAAGAATTATTACTAATGGTACAATGACACCTAAGCATCATGGTATAGATATCTTTGATATTATTCCAAGATTTAATAAAGTAATCATAAATGTTTCAATTGAAGCATGGGGTGTAAGAAATAACTACATTAGATATCCTAGTGAATGGAATACAGTATTAAAAAATGCTATAAGTTTATCTAGATTTGAAAACTGTGATGTCACATTTGTTTCTACTATAAATGCATTGAACATTGGATACTTAAATGAAATTATACAATACAATCCTGACTCATTGTTAAAACCAGTCGCTGTATCTTATGTTGTAGATGGCCATCCAACAGGAATGAATATCTCAGCTATACCTGATGATATCAAAGAACAGTACATTGATAAAATTTACAGCCTACCTATAGAAGTATCTAAAATGTTGCAACCGCACGTAGAAATGCTAGAGTCAAAAACACATAATCAAGTAGAGCAAAATATACTGTTGACTAGAATGGCAGGACGTGATAGATTAAGAGGAACCAATCTACTAGAGCTTTGGCCAGAATGGACCCCATATTATGAAGATTTTTTGCGTACGGATCGGTGACAAATACGGACCTCAGTATGAGAAATACTTAGAGGAAAAGTTACCTGAATACGACTTTCATTGGATTCGCAAACCATTTGATAAACGTATAGCGTTGCAATGGAATAAAATGGCAATCATGAATATGGATATTGATGAGCCAGTTTGTGTAATGGACATTGATGTTCTTCTTATCAATGACTACCGTCAAGTATTTGAGTATCCTATTAAACGTGGTCAGTTTCTAGCAATGCCTGGCTGGTGGCGTGATAATGACTATCATGAGTTTAAGATTAACGGTGGCTTCCAGAAGTATTATCCTACAGATATGAAGTATGTATATGAAAAGTTTATGCAAGATCCATTATATTGGCAACGCTACTATATTGAAGAAGGATATACTACAGGACCAGTAAACGGCGAGCAGTATTTTGTAGAGAGTAGTGCTAGAGAGAATCTACAAGTTGACACATTACCAGAAGCATGGTTCTGTCGTATGCTTAGCGATAAGACGTATGATGAAGAACCATACTACTACACAGATTGGCTAGCAAAGAAGAACCAGAAGTATTGCGACTTAACTGGTAATGACTTTATGTTCTTGGATGGGGAGTTCCATGAGGATATAAAGTTTGCGCACTTTACACACAGTCTAAATAAACCACACGAATGGAAGTATTACTCAGAATTTTCTTCTTGAGTTTCTTCTGCAAGAAGCATAGGTGCAGCTGCTGCAAGAATTTCTAATGCTGATTGTGCCTTACGGATCTTAGACTTAGCTACTTTATCCTGACTTCCACGAACTTTTTCTTGCTCAAATATTTGAATTTTCATAGCAAATAAATCTTCTTTAGACATCTGCTTATTAAGTACTTCCATAATGTCTTGGTCTTTGTAAACTGTCTTTACACGACCACCAGAGCTATCCTTGTTCTTAGTAATCCAATTAGTTTTATTCTCTAATTTTTGTCTAAGATCATTGATTTCTTCTTGAAGCAAATTGTAGTTTTGTATCTTCTCATCCCACTCTAATTGTTGCTTACGATTACTCTCATGGTCTTTCTGCATATCTTCTAAAGATTTCCACTTGAGCAACTGTAAGTAATCTTCATCACTCGGGTCTTCGGTACGTACAATAAAGCCTATATAATTTCCAGGAGAATCTTCTTGTTCTACTGTAACTTCAATTGTTGTCATGTCATCATCAATAAAACGTATAGAGTATGGAGACATACTCTCATTCAAAACAGTCATTATAAAATCCTCATTAAGATGTTTTAATTACATAAAGTGTAAAAGTTGATTGTACCGCATTAGATCCACTAGGAAAGTTCCTAGATCTGTAATCATTTGCATTAACAAATAAATTAAATTGTGTTGAAGTATTGAGTTGTTGATCTACAGAAGAACCTCTAGAATTAACAGTTGCACCAGATGGAACAGATGTATGCCAATCATACCTAAGACCACCAGATGATAAAGTAGCTTGATATCTTATTGCATTTTGAAGTAATGTTTGAAAGTTACCATCAGTCAATGGTTGAATTTGATTACTAGAGCTATTCCAACCTGCGGGTACTGTAAAGCTAGCTGATGATCCAGTATATTGTAATAACCGATAAGTATTATTTGTTACGATATGTGAACCTGATGAGTTTTTAAAGGTATCATCTGTAACATGAGCAGCTACTGTAGCTGATGAATTATATCTAGAGTCAGAGAACGCAATAGTACCAGAAGATGCAGAACTACTTAAAAAGTATGTGCCAGGCCCATTGGCGGCAACAAGAACATCAATAGCTGGATCAGCAAATGTATCTCTAAAATCTTGAGCACTAAATTCTTGTAGTTGAGTACCAGTCCAATACAAAGGTGCTTCCATACTTCCTAGTGTAATATCAGAAAGAGATGCAACTGTTTGATACATTGTATAATTAGTAGCAAACGAACCAGTAGCAGGTGCTGATGGAAAGGCTGATACGTTAGTAGCATCATCTCCTGCAACACGAAAATTATCTGTCTGAGTACCAATAGCAGTACCAGAAGACATATTCAAAGTTACGGAAGGATTGAGCGAGAATTGATAAGCAGCCTGATTAACAATCTCAGTAATTTGACCAGCTGTCATTTGGCGGAGGCCGCCTTCATTACTATTTAGAGTTGCGTCCCAGTATACAGGAGTACGTACAGCCATGATTTATCCTTACCAGAGTCTTGATCCACCACTATCATAGACCTTGGTGATTAAATTGTCAACATCAATGTTTTTGTTGCCACCTAGATTACCAAAAGAAATAGTAGCTTCTTTACCTGCCCCACCACTATTTCTTTGTAGAGTAAATGATTGAGTAGGAAAGTTTAAAGCGCCTGAATCTTGGATATGAACATTTGATGCAAGCATGTGGACGTTACCGGTGAATGTGGAGATATCACCCTCAACACGCACGTCACCAGTAAAGACATTGTTAGCGCCACGGAAACTTGAGTTGGCAGAAATTCTTAGATAATTACCTCTGACATGAGCAAGTGATGGTTGAGTGAATACAACGTTCGATTCAACAAACAGGTTACGAGCAACAGTAGCATTCTGGAAGGTAGCTTCTTCAATATCTGGCTGTCCAAACTCAACTGTACCAAGTTGTGCGTTAGCAAGTTTCAATACGTTACCAGTTGAACCTGGGTTCTGACCAGCAGAAGCACCTTGGAATCTAAGTGATCCAGCTTTAGTTACCAATCTACCAGATGTCTCAATAAGAATCTTACCAAAGACGTTCATGTTAGCAGATTGTGTTACGTTAGCAGCAAGAGTAAGTTCATCTGGAAGTTGGTTTGACTTAATCTGTCTAGCAAACTTTAGCTCACCATTAGCAGTTGTTGCAAGTGTAAGAATAGCATTGGCATGTGCATTATCACCTGCAAGAATTTTTAAGTTGTTTAGTGAACCGATAGAAACTACAGATGTAGCAGGTGCAGTAAAGGATGTGTTTGCCGTAATCGAGTTAGCAAATAAATTTGATTCATCAGTTGCAAATTGATTTACTCTTGATACCAATTGGTTTGATCTAATACGCCACGTATTAAAGGTATCTGAAAGCTCTGTATTTGAAATAGCTGCCATTTCTATTAATCCTTTTTAACAAGTTGAACGAGTAAATCTTTCAACTCATGCAATTCATTTCGTATAGTATTTATATCATTGTTCACTTGATTCATCTGATCTTTCACAGCTTTTCTTTCAGCAAGCTCACGCTGCTTAGCAGCTTTCTCTATTTTATATGCCTCGAATGACCGTACATCATCATTTATAACACCACCGTTTGTGGTGTCCTTTACTAAATTTTGGTGGTCTTTAATTGGCTTTAACTGTGACATATCATTCGGAAGTTTTTAACTTTAGGAACATTTACTGGGTTAGATGATTTCATCACCAATTTAATTACAGCAACTTTAAAGTCATCAAGGTCTTCAATATTGATAGTTACTTCTCTGAAACCACCTGTCTCTGTATCAATAGCAGATGAAACAAAACCTGAATCAATATATGTTTCAACCGAATCTAATCTTTCAAGATCTGAAGCTATTTTATACATAGCCTGTATAGAGCAGCCTGCTGGAATATTTACATCCATAATAATCTTTATAGATTGAGCAGCTGTAGTAAGACTTAGAGGTCTTGTAATATAGTTAGCAAGGTTAGTTGCACCCTCTACAGCAATATCATCAACAAATCTATCTAGCAAGTCGATAGAGAAGTTTGCACTATTAGATTGAATTCTATAAGCCGAGGAAGACATTCCTTCCAGCGCACCTGCTGCCAGGGTAATAGTAGTATCATCAGTAATAGTTGTTACTTTACCAATCACATTACCTGTAGCTGTCTCCAAGAAGTCACCAACAGTTACTTCATCTTGGAATTGTGTTGATGAACCAGAAACACCTGTTGTACCATATGTTACAGAAGCTGTACCTGTTCCAATAAACGATGAAGTAGCATTTACTGCATGTAGTCTAACTGCAACTGATGAACCTGCTTGATTTGACTTAGTGAATGGTGATCCAAGAGTAATAGTTGTTTTATCTTGATCGGGGTTACCACCAAACGTATTGTTAGCTGATGTAAGAGTCACACCTGTAACAAGATAAGAACCATTGATACCTGACATTACGCTCTTAATGTCAAGATGCTGACCAACCTTTACATTTTGAAGTGTATCATCAACTGCATCTACGTTTGTGACAATTTGACCTGCTGTAGTATTAGCATTACTGAATGTAATATTACCATTTGATTGAACAACATATGAAACTGGTGAGCCATCTGTAATCTCTGCATTCTTAGTCATCATAACTTGTGTTGCAGAGTTTACAGTCAACACTGTACCAATTACAGCTTGATCAGCTGCTCTTCTAATAATATCACCTGGGAATAATTCACCAGCAAAGTTTGTACTACTACCTGTAATAAAGTTATTGGATGAATTGTAGGTGATTGAACCAGAGCCAGTTGACTGGACTGTTGTATTTGAAATACTTGAGCTGTTAGTCATAGGTGTGGAATCAAGTTCAACAACATTAAACTGCGAATCAGTAAAACTACTAACTCGGTTTTGAATTCCATATCCAATAATCTGCTGAAGGTCAATTACTGGTGAAATGTTATCGTTATTCGAGAACAACTCTGCCTTAACCTTCAAAGACGAAGTTTTCAAAATTGGCGGACCTGCAGCTTCAGTAGCTTGGTTTTCAAACGACTTCAAGAATTTACGAGTTGTAAGATATCTTGTCTGACCTGGAGTAATACCTGTGAATCCAGAGAAAGTACTATCATTATTTTCTACATCAAAGAAATATTTTAATGTTGTATCGCCTAATACAATGTCTTGAGAATTCAGGAAGAATCCATCTACAGGTAGCTGTCTAGAACACGTCACACCACTACCACCATAAAAGCCTTTTACAAAGCTATTGACAGAGCCAACCAAAGCACCATCATCAGTTGGAAGTTCGATAATAAAGCTATCAGGTTCTAAGCCGGTTGCTATAACAGTATGCGTTCCATTAATCGCAGAAGCCTGGAACCCATTACTAGTTGATCCAGATCCGTAAATACCTTCTTGAACACCACTAATCAATGCTTTTTGTCCAGTTTGGAAACCATGATTTGGAGCCAACACTCTTACTTTATTTGTGTTAGGTGCAAACTGTAATGGGTTTGCTTTCAAGGTCATTGGAACTGGTGGAACACCTTTAAAGTTTACAGTCTTAGTTTCATTAATAGTAAACTTAGCTTGACGCAATGTAAACTTCATATCTTTAAGCGGATGAGCTACAAACTCTTGACCGTTTTGAGACAGATATAAAGAACCTTTTAGTGGATTCTGGTTTACAGGACTACTGTTAGTCAAATCAGTACCACCAAGCTCACTCACATAAACTTGACATCCAGGCTCATCGGTCTTTACTACCAAGGCATATGTCTCACCATGCTGAACATAGATTGGAGCCTTGAAAGTAAAGTTAGTTGCAATAGATGCATCAGAAGAAGTAAACACATCAAATGTTTGTTTAGTTACCTGTGAGAAAGGAAGAACTTTAGTTGATGGAACACCAGTACTATTAGTTGTTCTAATCTCAACAGTCACAGGTCTCCGACCTGTAGCTGAGAAATACAAATCAACATCAGTAAGGAATGCACCGCCAGGTGATCTTACAGTAAATGTCTGTGCTAATGGATCATGACCTGTTGTCCATGTAGCAATAAGTCTTTGAGTTGAACCAACACGTCTAGTTACTTGTCTATCGCCTGAGAATAATCTATCAGTTGCAAACTCAACAGATCTTGAACTTACCAATGTTCTTTCTTTAGACAACGTATAACCTTGTGAAGCAAAATTAGCTCTACCAATAGAATCAAAGTCTTCATCTGTATTACTAATATTATCACTAAGTTTAAAAGCTCTTTCACCAACTCGGAAAGCGTTTCTTTCATTGTTAGGAAGATTAAATACACCTACAGCTGTACCTTCAAGATCAGACTTAATATCATCTCCTGGTACTTTCATTGTTGGAGCAGATGTACCATCTGCACTACCATTAATAGCAGTAATATCAACTACGTTAAATGTTGAAGCAGCAATCTCTGTTTTACCAAGTAGTCTATCACCAATTGCAAAACCATTTACAATATTTACAAGATGGATATCTTGGTTTGTAATTGTTCCAGCAGGTGCAGTTACATTTACAAATCCTGCATGAGCAACTACAGCAGATGCTGTCAATCTTTGTACTTTACCACCATCACCAACACCATAGTTAGCAGTACTATAAGCATCAAAAGCTGCTATAGTTGCACCCTCTGGATCTTCCAAAGTAACTAAATTAGTATCTGTATCAGTAGCCGTTACTTTAAATACTCTACCTTCCAGTTGTTTAGAGGTATTACCAGAACCTGTAATAGTATGAGCAGAAGTAGCAGGACGTCTAAACTGGAAAGTATTGTTACGAGGCAAATACTCACCTGCAGCTAAAGTAAGTTCTGTTGTATTAGAAGCTGATGTTCTTAATTTTGTTGCTTTAGATGCATTACTTTGCATACTATTTTTTGAACCAAGTTCCTCTGCATCTCTAGCAGCGCGCTTACCAAAATTATGTAGATAAACCAAGTGACCTGGTGAAATACCTGTCAAAGAGTTTAACGTCATTGTAAATGAAGTTGCACCACCACTATCAGTGATATGATTTACAGCTGTTGCAAAAGTTGCTGTATGGTCTGCATTGGTTACAACATCACCAAATTGGAACGCAGCCTCATAAACACCTTCAGAAGCTCTTCTAGGGTCATCTGCAAGAACCTTATTAGTAAGTTCATCTGGATAAAAATTGAAAGATGAATAACCAGTAGGAAGTTCAACTTGAAATATATCGGCTGGCCTGATATAGCTATCAACTGCTACATCGTCAAAGAAACCAAAGAATTTTGTATCCGGTTTCAAATTAGCAGCAATATATGTAATAGGTTTAGCTCTCATAAATTCTGCATAGCTAATATCTATAACTCTATCACCATAATCTTCAGGTGGATTTTCTTGACTTGTTAGTGTAATGTTTGTACCTGTTCTAGATTGATATCCAATCTCATCAGTATACACATCTTGATACGTATTGAACCTGTTACCTTGTTGTTCAGAATAAATACTACCATCAGTTTGATAAGTTCTACCAGTCCAATTAGTTTCCCATTCATTCCACTCTGTACCAGTAATACCAGCTTCTTCCGCAATAAACTTAATTGCATCAAAATTATTATCATCAACCTTTATAAGGTCTGGTCGTCTATCAACATCTTTCCATAAATCAGCATTAGGAATTATTTGAATCTCACCTTTAAATGCACCAACTTTATAAGGGTTAACATCAATAGATCTAGTAGCCTGTGTATTCTCAATGTATGTTGATGATGTAAATGGCAGTGTAATCAAGTCACCAGTTTTTGCATATGTATTAGCTTGACTAGAACGAGCAGCACCCGTAGTAAGTGTTTCTACAATATTTACAGCTTCTGTAAAGTGCATTGGACGAAGTACTTGATTTACTCTATCAACAGAAACTCTATAGTCTCTTTGTTTAGGGTCACCAATACCGTGACCAGTGAATGCATCTACAATAAAGCCATTCTTAAATCTATCAAGACCAGTGTTACTATCTTTGATAGCAAGTCTAGCGGTGTCTTGTTCTAACAAGTTAAGGACAATATAATATTCCAATGCGCGAACACGTCTGTCCAACGAACCAATATCTTTCATAGTATATCTACGGTTCGATCTCTGATCTATCTTCACATCCTTAGCTGTTTTTGTATAAGGAGGAATAAACAATGTAGCAAGAACCATTTGATCGTTTGGATCTTTAGGTTGTTGAGGTTCGATAGCAGGTGTACCAGCAACAATATTAAATGTACCTGAACTGTCTAAGGATAGTTTGTCTATACGTCCAACATAATAAGCAAGATCTGTACTAAAATCAGAACCTAAAGCTGGTATCTCATGATTGAATGCGTTTGATCCAGAAATAACTGGACGGAAGTCAATACAATCATGAAGTGGAACTGTAAATGTTTGACCATCTACAGTTGATTTAAATTCAAGAATATCTTCTAAGTCTTGACTATAAGAGTTAACACTAAAGTAATTACCATCGCCACTGTAGCTGTAAAAGTCATACGTGATACGAATAGCACCAGATGGTGGCTGAGCACCTGGATTAAGTTTTATTTGACCAGCTTGATAATGAGTTGAACGCTGACCATTGTCTAGTGTATATCTATCAGTGATATCGACAGCATTAGAATCATTATAAGTTGCAAAGTCACCTGGTGTCATTCTAACACTTTCCAACTTAAAGATATCAGCGTGGTTCAAAGTAATAGAACGAGCTGTTACACTTTTCTTAGTAGTAACGGTCTGTGTGTTATCATTTACAAGAGTCTTTGTTTTCTCACCAGCGTCTGTACCAGTCTGTCTAATTGAACATATAAGTGAATAAGAACGACCATTTGTTAAGGTTGACAAATCACTATCTATGGTAATAATTTTTCTATTTGCATCGTTATCAAAACTAATATCTGATGCACCTATATTGACATGAGTATTGGTAACATTATCGATTAAGGTATAGTTGGCTACAACTTGATCTGATACAAATGTTTCGTTTGTAGCAGTCAGTGTATGAGTAAATCCACCAGAACCTGCATTCTCTGTAATAATTCTTCTTGTAGTAAAGTCAGCTGATTCTACAGTATCATTACCTGATCCATCAACACCTCTAAGTGTTTTAATCATATTATAGCCTACAGGATAAAGCAATGATGTAAATTCTGCTTCAAATAATTCTGTCAAACCAACGCCAGGACGAGCATCCGTTAAAGAACTAGCTGCATTAGCTGTAAGTTCTAGTGCTGTGGAACTTGTAATACTGCTTACTATACCCATAAACGTGTCATTGGCATAAAAGGCATCACCTACTCTATATGCATCTATAAAGTTTGTACCCTTACCAGTTACAGTTGGATCTGAGGTGGTAGTTACTAGACCAACTGCTTTAGAGCCATCAACTGTTTGTACCACATCTGCAGTGAATTCAGATCCGCTACCACCAGTTGTAGCTACAGACAATACGTCTCTTTCAAACACTTTGCCTGAATCCATTTGTATATCAAATAGACCAAGTTTAAATTGAGTAGCAGTTCCACCACTGTGGTTACCACTATGAACCTGATACATTCTTACTCTAGCAGAACCAACTTGGTTTGCTACTCCTGGGGATGTTCCATTAGAGGAAATCAATGCATCACACAAATGTATTTCTTCAAACGAATCAAAGTTTGGAAAATGGGTTGCATCTGTAACAATTATAAAGTTACCGGTAGGCGTACCCACTGGTTGTTCTGCCAACCTGACAACATGACCATTCTCAGCACCAGCAGAATCTTCTCTAGCGCGAGGAAAGTCAATATATCTTACAGCGGTATTTTCAATTTCAAACCCTCTAACATATGCCTTAGCTGGATCAATAGATACAGCAAACTTTGTAGCATCCCCGTATTTGATACCTTCAACAGCAGCACCAACTTGTTGTGGATATATACCATCATTTGTACCAGTGTCAAGATGCTCGCGAGCTGCAAGTTTGAATTTGTTTACTTCATAATCACCAGACTCATCATAAGTACGACGTGCAAGAGTTTTTTCTAACTCAGCATAGTCAGATTGTTTTACAACACTATTGACTTGACCATTCTTTAATGAAATTAATTTAACAAACTTCTTAGTTACATCTGTAGGTGGTTTACCCATAGACATATCTACTTTCAGGCGGTGTGCACCTGGAGCAGCGTAGTTAGGAGTTCCACGAGCATTATCGTTTAGACTATTATCATCTTCTGGTCTAACTATAGTCTCTGTGACAGTGAAACCAACATTAACTGATGGATTGTTTTGGAAACGACCAGCATAATAATGAAGCTCATCATTTTTTACAAAACGTCCATCAATATAGTAAATACCTTCTTTTACTTCAGTAAGTAGACCGTTACCTACAACATCAGTAGTAGGAGAATTAGTATATGATGTCGCAAGACCACCATCATCTGCATTAGATCTAATAGTTACAGTTATATCACTTGCAAGAGCAGTAGTTAATCTTTCATTTGCAGCTAAAGTGTTATCGCTTTTCTTAGCTGTAATAACTTCACCAGGTACAAATCTTTTTGTAGTATCATCAGAACCAGTTCCCTCAAAAACAAAGTATAGAGTTGCAATTGTACCATCATCTACACAACCACATTCTGACGTATCAAGTACACGAGCTTGAAGACCACTAGTACCACCAGTAATAATCATATCTTTAAACTGTTTTAGATATGATTTTACATCTGTACCACTTTGAATGTTTTCTAGTTTTGCAAATGAGACATCAGCATTAATGTTTACCTCACCAGGTATAACCATGGATCCATCTTCAAACACATGGTCACCAAACTTGGAAACCTGGTTTTGTAAGATAGTTTGCATTTGTGTAAGCTCGCGAGCTTGCACTGAAACAGCTGGACGATAGAGGATTCGATAAAACTTTTTGGCCTCATCAAAGTCATCGTAATAGGGACTTGTATTTAAGTCAATTGCCATTATTTAATTCCTTAGAAGCGGATTACGAGTTTAATGTCTTCAATTTGGTCATCAGCCCTTGCGATAGGACCTCTGTTCTCCATGTAAAGCATGTCTCCTGAGAATTGGACGATATCATTATTTGTAATACCAGAAATAGTAGCTGTCACTGAACTGGTATTACCAGTGATTGTTTCTGGATTTGAAAAGGTCTTACTTGTACCTATTAATGATAATATACCTTGTGAAGAATCTGCATTTGTATTAGCAAACGAAACAACACGACCAGAAGCACCAGACGTACCCCCATTAACAAACTCATCATCCGTATATTCACCAGAAACGTTTGTAA
>Ga0160423_10000468_pt1 | contig 33009 bp, 24 predicted proteins | sample CRUFie14St8metaG_FD_108191 | JGI IMG/M metagenome (GOLD analysis project Ga0160423, IMG submission 108191) | Marine microbial communities from the Costa Rica Dome - CRUD Field 142mm St8 metaG | ecosystem: Environmental > Aquatic > Marine > Oceanic > Photic zone | place: Costa Rica: the Eastern...
CAGCGTGTCCCGCTGATTCCCCAGTGAGCCGGACGCGTTGTCCGGTTTGCCGACATCGCCATCTTCGCACCGAAGGACGACACCACTTCCATGAGCAGCATCCGCAGGAAAGAGGCGCTGGATTACCACAGCCGCGGCCGACGAGGCAAGGTGGAGGTCATCCCTTCCAAGCCGTACAGCTCCCAACGTGATCTGAGCCTCGCCTATTCCCCAGGAGTGGCGGAACCCTGTCTCGACATCGCCAAGAACCGGGACGACGTCTACCGGTACACCGCCAAGGGCAACCTTGTGGCCGTGATTTCCAATGGCACTGCCGTGTTGGGATTGGGGGACATCGGTCCGGAGGCGAGCAAGCCCGTGATGGAGGGCAAGGGCGTGCTGTTCAAGGTCTTTGCGGACTTGGATTGTTTCGACATCGAAGTCGATGCGTCAGACGTGGACACCTTCGTCCAGACCGTCAAGGCCATCGCCCCGACGTTCGGGGGCATCAACCTCGAGGACATCAAGGCGCCGGAAGCCTTCGAGATTGAGCGCCGGCTCAAGGAGGAGCTCGACATCCCGGTCATGCACGATGACCAGCACGGGACGGCCATCATCAGTGGCGCCGCCCTCCTCAACGCTTTGGAGCTCGCCGGCAAGAAGGCGGAGGACGTCAAGCTCGTGGTCAGTGGTGCTGGAGCCTCAGCCATGGCCTGCCTCGACCTGTACATGCAGCTCGGGGTTCGGTTGGAGAACATCGCCGTCTTTGACAGCAAAGGCCACATCCACGCCGGGCGTGAAGGACTCGGCCCCCGGAAGCAGGCCCTCGCCCACGCCGCAACGCCCCTCGCCGACTTGTCCGAGGCGCTGAAGGGCGCCGATGTGTTTCTGGGCCTCAGCCGCGGCGGCCTGGTGCAGGGCCACATGATTGAGGCGATGGCGGAGAACCCCATCGTGTTTGCCTTGGCCAATCCCGATCCGGAGATTCCTTACGCGGAGGCCAAGGCCGTCCGGCCGGATATTATCATGGCCACAGGACGCAGTGACCACCCCAATCAGGTCAACAACGTCCTCGGTTTCCCCTTCATCTTCCGGGGTGCGATGGACGTTCGCGCGACGGCCATCAACGACGACATGAAGATGGCCGCGGTGCGCGCCATTGCCGCCTTGGCCAAGGAGAACGTGCCCGACGAGGTCAACGAGGCTTACGATGAGCGCGGCCTCGGATTCGGTGTGGATTTCATCATTCCCAAGCCGATGGACCCCCGCCTCATCACGACGGTGGCACCGGCCGTGGCGAAGGCGGCGATGGACAGCGGTGTGGCCCGTGAGCCGATTCGCGATTGGGACGATTACAAGCGGGTACTCGCCGGTCGATTGGGTCAGGACAACACGCTCATCCGCAACCTAAGTTTGCGCGCCCGGCGCGAGCCCCAACGCGTGGTGTTTGCCGAGGCCGACCACTACAAAGTCCTCAAGGCCGCGGAGACGGCCCGTGATGAGGGCATCGTCAATCCGATTCTGCTCGGCCCGCGCGACCGCATCCTCGAGATGATCGAGGAGCACCGCATCGAGCTGCCGGATGTGGAGATCATCAATCCGATGGACCCCGAGCAGCGGGCGAGGGTGGAGGAATTTGCCGGGCACCTGCTGGCCAAGCGCCAGCGAAAGGGCCTGACCCGCGAGGAGGCCATCGGCCACATGCGCCGCCGGAGCTATTTCGGCTCCATGCTCGTGGAGACGGGCGAGGCCGACGCGGTCATTAGCGGTTTGACCCGCAACTACCGGGAGAGCCTCTTGCCGCCGTTGCACATCCTCGGACTGGCGGACGGCGTGAAGAAGGTGGCCGGGATGTACATCGTGCAAACGAAGAGCGGGCCGATGTTCTTCGCCGACACCACGGTGAACCGCAATCCGACGGCCAGGGAGCTGGTCGACATCACACTCCTGACGGCTGAGGCGGTCCGCTCGATGCGCATCGTGCCCCGCATTGCCATGTTGAGCTACAGCAACTTCGGCTCCGCCAACGGGGAGGATGCCGAGAAGGTGAGGGAGGCGGTGTCCATTCTCCACGCGGAGCATCCCGACCTCATCGTGGATGGGGAGATGCAGGCCAATGTGGCCCTCAACAGCGAACTGTCAGAGGAACTGTTTCCCTTCAGCAACCTGCGTGGTCGCAAGGTGAACACCCTCATTTTCCCGAACCTCGCCGCAGGCAATATTGCCTACAAGCTCATCCAGGAGATGGGCGGCTTCGAGGTGGTGGGGCCCATCTTGCTCGGTTTGCGCAAGCCGTTCCACATTCTGCAGATGGGGTCGAGCGTCCGTGAGATCGTCAACATGGTCCGCATTGCGGCCGTCGATGCCCAAACCAACCGATGATCCACCACCTTTCCGGCAGCCTCGTCGAATTGACCCCCACCCATGCGGTGGTGGAATGTGGTGGCGTCGGTTATTTCGTCCACCTCAGCCTGCACACGTCGTCTGCGCTGGCGGGCAAGACGGAGGCCAAGGTTCTCATTCATGCGGTGTACCGCGAGGATGCCCAGCTGTTGTTCGGGTTTGCCGAGGACACCGAGCGCAGGCTCTTCGTGATGCTGACCAGCGTGAGCGGCGTCGGCGCCCAGACGGCCAGGATGATCCTGAGTGGTCTCGGACCGGCGGAGCTGGTCGAGGTGATCACCCGCGGTGATGTTGCCGCGCTCAAGGCGGTGAAGGGCATTGGCGCCAAGACGGCGCAACGCATTCTCGTCGACCTGCAGGACAAAATGGGCAAGGATCCCTCCTTCAGTGCGTCTTCCGCAGCAGGGGGGGCGGCCGTCGGTGGGGGACAGGAATTTGTAAGTGCAGGCAATACGCACCGTTCTGATGCGTTGGCCGCCCTGTGCAACCTCGGTTTCGATCGTCGCCGTGTGGAATCCGTCCTCGACCAATTGAGGGGAGAGGGGGTGTCCCATGTGGAGGAACTCGTCCGGGCTGCCTTGAAACGACTTTGACCGTGCATCACTGACCATGCGCTCCCTGATGGACATTTTCTCCTTTCCGTTCCGCATCCTGCGGTCAGGTTTGGTCCTGCTTGCGGCCCTGTGCCTGACGCTGCCTGAGACGGTCTCCGCTCAGGATGAGGTGGCGGATACGGTGGACGTCGACCTGCCGCTGCCGCACGGGGCGGATGTGCCCAACCCGACGGAAGCACCGGGCGGGGTCAGCCTTGGTTTCCCCGATGTCGTCGAGTACGGCGTCGATTACGACGAGACGACCGGACAGTATGTCGTGCGCCAACGGTTGGGAGACACGCTCGACTTCCGGAACCCGACCCATTTGACCCTCGATGAGTTCCTCGAGTACAACATCGACGAGAACCTCAGTGAATTCTGGGACGAGATGCAGGATGAGCTTGACGAGGAGGAGCGGGGCTTTGCGCCCAAGCTGACCGTCGACTCCGAGATCTTCGAGACCATCTTCGGATCCAACGAGATTGAAATTCGCCCACAGGGATCGGCGGAGCTCAACTTCGGCTTGCGCTACAGCAAGACTGAGAACCCCCGTCTCGCTGAGCGGGACCGGGCCATCACCACCTTCGACTTCGACCAGCGGATTCAGTTGTCCATCGACGGCAGCATTGGTGAGAAAATCAACCTCGGAACGAACTACAACACGGAGGCGACGTTTGACTTCGAGAACCAGATGAACATCGGGTTCGAGGGGGAAGAGGACGACATCCTGAAGAACATCGAGGCGGGCAACATCAGCATGCCCCTGCAGAGCACGCTCATTCAGGGCAGCCAGTCCCTGTTTGGACTCAAGCTCGAGACCCAATGGGGCAAGGTGTACAACACCACGGTCTTCAGCCAGCAGAAGGGAGAGCGCAAGGAAATCGAAGTGCAGGGGGGCGCCCAGACGCAGGAGTTCGACATCCGCGCGGACGACTATGAGGCCAACCGACACTACTTCTTGTCCGGGTATTTCCGGGACCAGTACGACAACGCCATGCGCAGCCTCCCGGTGGTCAATTCCGGGGCCCGCATCACCCGGATCGAGGTGTACGTGGTCAACACGCAGGCCAACACGCAGGACGTCCGGAACATCCTGGCCTTCACCGACATCGGGGAGCACCCCGACTACATGTCGAGTGACCTTCCGATTCCGGATCTCACCAACGACCCTAACATCGGCATCAACCCGAACCGGGCGCCGAGCAACTTCAACAACGACCTCTTTCTCGACCTGACGGGGAACCCGGAGGTGATGGGCTTCAGCGGAGCGGGTGCGGCCATTGGCGCGTACACCAATGCCGACGGATCGCCGTATTACGCCCCGGGCATCCACTACGAGCGCGTGGGCAATGCGCGCCGCCTGGCCCAGACGGAGTTCACCTACAATGACCGGCTCGGCTTCATCAGCCTTCGGCAATCGCTGAACAACGCGGAGGTGCTGGCCGTCGCCTACGAGTACACGTTGGAGGGGCAGACCTACCAGGTCGGTACGTTGAGCCAAGACGGATATGCGGCTCCCGGCGCCCTGCTGCTGAAGATGCTCAAGAGCTCGGTGACCCGCGTCGAGCTGGAGAATGGAGAGCCCGCACCGCTGTGGGACTTGATGATGAAGAACGTCTACTCCCTGCAGGCGTTCGGACTGAGCTCGGAGGATTTCCGAATCGGGGTGTGGTACAATGACCCCTCCACCGGTGTGGACCTCAACTACATTCCCCGTGAGCCCCTCGAGGGCGAGTTGCTCATCCAGGTCCTCGGCATGGACCGCATCGACATCAACGGACAACCGCAGCCGGATGGCGTCTACGACTTCGTGGACAATGCGGCCACGCAGGGCGGGACAATGAACAGCCAGAACGGCCGGGTCTTCCTGCCGTCGGTAGAGCCGTTCGGCAAGACGTTGCGCGACCAGATCCTCAATCGGGTCACGGACCCCGACCAGGCCGAGTCGCTCATCCAGACCATCGTCTTCCAGCCGCTCTACGACTCCACGAAGACGGCCGCCCAGCAGATTCCTTCGCTGAACCGCTTTCGGATCAAGGGACAGTACCAGAGCCAGATCAGCTCGGAGATCATGCTCAATGCCCTCAACATTCCCGAGGGGTCCGTCACGGTCACCTCCGGCGGGGCGCGGCTGATCGAGAATCAGGACTACACCGTGGACTACAACCTGGGCCGGGTGCGCATCATCAACGACGGTCTGCTCGAGAGTGGACAGCCCATCCGGGTCTCGCTGGAGAGCAACAGCCTGTTCAACATCCAGACGAAGACGCTCCTTGGAACCCGCTTCGACTATGCCCCGAGCGAGGACCTCGCCCTGGGTGCGACGTTCCTGAACCTCCGGGAGCGACCCCTGACGCAGAAGGTGAACATCGGCGATGAGCCGGTCAACAACACCATCATGGGGGCGGACTTCACGTACTCCCGGTCCAGCGAGTTCATTACCAACATGCTGGACAAGCTGCCCTTCCTGAAGGCGTCGGCCCCGTCCAGCATCAACGTCAGCGCCGAGGCGGCCTACCTGATTCCAGGCCACAGCCGCGCGGTGGGCAAGGAGGGCAACGCGTACATCGACGACTTCGAGGGGTCGCAGAGCGCCATCGACATCCGGTCCTGGACGCAGTGGAGTCTGGCGAGCACGCCGAAGCTTCAGCCGGACCTCTTCCCGGAGGGCGATGTGGAGGACAGCCTGCTGTTCAACTTCAACCGCGCCCGCCTGAACTGGTACACGATCGACCCGAGTTTCTTCGGTGGCGGTCTGCCCGATGGCGAGGTGGATGTTGAGGTCCGGTCCAACCACCTGATGCGCCTCGTGGAGAACAAGGAGGTCTTCCCGAACCGGCAGTTGCCCCTCGGCACGCCGGAGAACCTGCCCACGTTCGACCTGACGTTCGACCCGACCGTGCGCGGCCCGTACAACTACCTCCCCGCCGAGGGCATTGGGCCGATTCCCGGCCTCAACCCCGACGGCACGTTGCAGGCACCCGAGGAGCGCTGGGGCGGCATCCAGCGGGCCCTCCTCACCACCGACTTCGAGCTGTCCAACGTGGAGTACATCCAGTTCTGGGTGATGAACCCGTTCAACGAGGACAGCGACAACGACACCGGAGGCGACCTCTATCTCAACCTCGGCTCCATCAGCGAGGACCTTCTCAACGATGGTCAATTGGCCTTCGAGAACGGACTGCCCTCCGCCAACCAGCCTGCGCCTGTTCAGGAGTCGACCTGGGGACAGGTGGCCGATCCGTCCACGTTCAACGTGGTCAATGCCTTTGACAACTCGACCGGCGACTACAGCCTTCAGGACGTGGGCCTCGATGGCCTGAACTCCCAGGAGGAGCAGGAGTTCTTCGGGGATTGGTTGAGCGGCCTCGAGGGCCAGCTCGAGCCGGACGCCTACGACGCCTACCGCGCCGACCCGTCTGCCGACGATTTCCGCTACTTCCGGGATCCGGTGGCGCAGGCCAACGAGGAGGATGTCCTCGAGCGGTACCGCTTTTTCAACGGCTACGAGGGCAACTCCAGCACGGCGCAGCCTGAGGGCTACCCGATTGCCTCCACGACCCTGCCCAACACGGAGGACCTCAACGAGGACCTCACGCTGAGCCCCATCGAGAGCTACTTCCAGTACCGCATTCCGTTGCGGCCAGGCGATCTGACCGAGGCCAACATCGGCCGCAACTATCTGTCGGACGTGCTGGTGGCCAGCAAGACCATGCCCAACGGGGAGACCAAGGAGGTCAAGTGGCTGCAGTTCAAGGTGCCGATCCGGGATTTCCAGCAGCGCGTGGGCGGCATCAGCGATTTCCGGAGCATCCGTTTCATGCGGGTCTTCATGAAGGGGTGGCGCCAGCCCGTCACCCTCCGCTTCGCCCGACTCGAGCTGATCCGCGGTGAGTGGCGGAAGTTCGAGGAGAGCCTGGCCGGCCCGCAGGAGATCGAGCCCGATGACCCGTCCGACACGCAGTTCGCGATTTCCGCGGTCAACGTGGAAGAGAATGGATACCGCCAGCCCATCAACTACGTCGTGCCGCCGGGCATCATCCGGGAGATCAACGTGGCCACGGCCAACCAGGCCCAGCTTAACGAGCAGTCCCTCCAGCTGGAGGTGTGCGGTCTGGAGGACGGCGATGCCCGCGCCGCGTACCGGAACATCAACTTCGACATGCGGATGTACAAGCGCTTGCGCATGTTCGTCCACGGCGAGGCCTTCCGTTCGGACGAGCCCCTCGAGACCGGGGACCTGTCGGTGTTCGTGAGGCTCGGTTCAGATTTCGTCGACAACTACTACGAGTACGAGATTCCGCTCACGGTGACGCCGTGGGGGGTGACCGAGGAAACCGAGATTTGGCCGGCGGCCAACGAGGTGGACCTGCGGTTTCAGGACCTGCAGAACCTCAAGATCAGCCGTCCCGTCGGCTACCCGCTCTTCCAGGAGTGGACCAGCTTCGTGGACGGGGCGCGCCTCTCCGTGCGCGGAAATCCCAACCTGGCCAACGTGGTCACGGTCATGATCGGCATCCGGAACCCGGACAAGGACACGAATCCGTTCGCCACCGACGATGACGGCTTGGAGAAGTGCGCCATCGTGTGGGCCAACGAGCTCCGCTTGTCGGAGTTCAACGAGGAGGGCGGATGGGCCGCCACGGCGCAGATGCAGGCGACCTTGAGTGATCTGGGCAACCTCAATGTGGCCGCCAACATGTCGACCCCGGGATGGGGTGGACTCGAGCAGCGGGTGCAGGAGCGCCAGCGGGAGACCATTCAGGGGGTCGACGCCAACACGACCCTTCAGCTCGGTAAGTTCCTGCCGGAGTTCCTCGGGGTGCAGTTGCCGCTCTACCTCGGATACAGCGAGACGGTGTCCACCCCGCAGTTTGACCCCCTTTCGCCGGACGTGGAGATCGCCGATGCCGGCCTGAGCCAAGAGCGACAGAAGAAGTCACAGCAGATCAACCGCATTCGGAGCATCAACTTCTCCAACATCAAGATCGACCCGCAGCTGGGCGGCAAGGGGAAAGGCAAGAAGGACAAGAAGGGAGGCAAGTCCCAAAAGGAGAAGGACGAGGAAACCGCCCGGCGCCTGAAGGGTGCGGATGACGTCACCAAGGAGCGCGAACTCGCCGCGCAACGTGGCGCCGCCGGCCGGCCGGCAGCGGGGGGCGGTCGCAACAGCAGTGGGTTCCTCGGTTTCCTCGACCCCGGCAACCTCAGCGCCAACTTCGCCTACACGGAGAACTACCAGCGGGACATCAACACGGAGTTCAACATCCGCCGAAACTACCGCGGAGGCCTTCGGTACGACTTCACGAACCGGCCCAAGGAGATCAAGCCCTTCTCGTGGATTGGGCGGTCCAAGGCCCTCAAGTGGCTCAGCGAGTTCAACTTCTACCCCGGCCTGAAGCAAGTCTCGGTCAACATGGGCATGGACCGGACCTATGAGGCGAGCCGCGTTCGGAACAACACGGCGGAATTGCTCGGCATCGAGACCGGCGTCCTGGTTAGCACGCAGGTTCTGAAGCAGTGGAATTGGAACCGGGATTACGTGGTCAAGTACGATGTGACCAAGAGCCTGAAGCTGGACTACGCAGGCCGGGCCACCGCCCTCATTGGAGAGCCTGCCGGCGTCATTGACCGGAACGATGCCGAATCGTATGCTCAGTACCGCGACACGGTGCGGGCCAACATCGAGAATTTCGGAGAGGTTACGAGCTACGACCACCAGATCTCGGCGACCTACCGCCTCCCGTTGGACAAGTTCCCGTTGATCAATTTCACCACGGCGGACATCCGGTACCAGAGCACATACCGGTGGGACCGCGCCCCATTTGCGCAGGATAGCCTCGGCCACACCATCCAGAACAGCCGGAACATCACGCTGACTGCCGGTGCGCAGTTCAAGAAGCTGTACGACAAGGTGCCGCTGCTCAAGGACATCAGCTCGGGCAAGCGCAAGCGCGAATGGCAGAAGGAGCAGGACAAGAAGAAGAAAGAGATCGAGAACGAGGACCGCGATGGCTTCGGCAACTACGAGGACGACGAGAAGCCGCCGTTGTACATCGACCCGGTGTCGTTCGTGCTCAAGGCCATGATGGCGGTGAAGAGCATCAACGTCAGCTACTCTCGCAATGAGGGGCTGCTGCTTCCGGGTCTGGCCACGGACCGCAAGGCGCGTTATGCCGGATTCGACAGTGCGCTCGAGGCGCCGGGTCTGCCATTCCTGCTGGGCCAGCAGAACACCGACCTGCAGGGCAACCGCACGGGTGACTTCGCCCTGGATGCAGCCAGCCGTGGGTGGTTGAGCAACAACCCCTACCAGAACCAGACCTACCAGGAGAACTACAGCGCCAACCTCAATGTCCGCGCCCAGCTGGAGCCGATCGACGACCTGAAGATTGACCTCGAGGCCACGCGCAACGAGAGCCGGAACCAGCAGAGCTTCTTCCGCTTCGATGAGGCGCTCGGAGATTGGCAGTTTGAGTCGCCCCAGGATGGTGGCAACTTCACGACCACGGTCTTCACCTGGCCCACGGCCTTCGTTCGGGACGACGACGACTTCGACAGCGAGACGTGGCGCGAATTCAAGCTCACCCGCCTCGACATGAGCGAGCGGCTCAACGACCAGAACTACAACCTGCCGGAGAGCGAACCCAACGGGTACTACAGCGGATGGGGCCCGACCAGCCCGGCGGTGACCATTCCCTCGTTCATCGCCGCCTACACGGCACAGCGCCCTGACCAGGTCTCCCTCGACCCGTTCAAGACGCGTCTGGCTCCGAACTGGCGGGTCAGCTACGATGGATTGTCCAAGGGCAACCTGTTCAAGAACCGGGTCAAGCGGTTCAGCCTGAACCACAGCTACCGGTCCACAATGACCACGAGCTACGTGACCAACCTGAGTTACGAGGCCGATGACCTCGGTCGTCCGACGGCCTTTGACCAGAGCCAATTTGGCAACTTCATCAACGAGCGCCAATACAACCAGGTGACCATTTCCGAGCAGATGTCCCCGCTCATCGGAGTGGACGTGACGCTCAAGGCCAGTGGCAAGAACGAGCCCCAGATCAAGGTGGAGATGCGCCGCGACCGGACCATCAACTTCGGCCTGACCAACAACCAGATCACCGAGACCAAGAGCAGTGCGCTCGTGATTGGAACGGGGTATCGCATCGCCAACGTCCCCAACCCCTTCCTCCGCACCCGTGGCAAGCTGCCCATCCAGATGCTGAAGGAAACGGACGTGGTCCTTCGCCTAGACATCACCGTTCGCGACAACAGCACCATCATCCGTAAACTCGATCCGTTGAGCGGGGTTCCGCAGCCGGGCCAGGGCGACGATTTCAACCGCGAGAACCAAGTGACGGCCGGTCAGAAGGTGGCCAGCATCAAGTTCAGCGCAGACTTGGAGGTCTCCCGAAAGCTGATCTTGCAGGCCTTCTTCGACGAGCAGATTACCCGCCCGAAGGTGTCCACGAGCTTCGCGACGACCAACGTGAAGAGCGGCATTGCGCTCCGGTTCAACCTCACGCAATAAGGTGGGCGTGGCATCGTGCGCTGCGCTAATTTGCGCACCATGAACATCCCGCAGGACCTCCTCTACTCCAAGGACCACGAATGGGTGCGCGTCGAAGGTGACGTGGCCACCGTGGGCATCACCGACTTCGCACAATCCGAGCTGGGCGACATCGTGTTCGTCGAGGTGGAAACGGTCGACGAGGAACTCGATGGGGAAGAGGTGTTTGGCACGATCGAAGCCGTCAAGACGGTGAGCGATCTGTTCATGCCGATGGCCGGGACGGTCGCTGAGATGAACGAGGGCCTGGAGGACAACCCCGCCCTCATCAACGAGGATCCCTACGGCGAAGGCTGGATCATCAAGGTCAAGCTGGGCGAGGGAGCGGACCTCTCAGGTCTGCTCAACGCCGAGGCCTATGCCGCGGAGGTCGGCTGAGTCCGCCTCTTCGTTCACGCCGAGGGTGGTCCTGCCCTGGGTGTCAATGACCGCGGTCCTCGTGGCCCTGCATGCGTTGCCGGGCCATCAATTGACGGGTCAGGACTGGTGGATGGAGTGGCGGCTGGATTGGCTGCTGCACGCGTTCCTCTTCGGGACATGGTCGATGACCGGGCTGGTGGCCTTGCGCAAGGCTGGCCGCGGGACCCAGATGTGTAGACAGGCGTGGCCGATCATCCTCGTTTTGGGGGTGGTGCTCGCCGTGCTGCTGGAGTCGGCACAGTCGGCGGTGTTCGAGGGCCGGGGCCGAGATCTGGGAGATGGAATCGCCGATGTTGTGGGCCTGATTTCGGCCGGATTCGCATTTCGGGCACTGTATTTGGAGTGGCCTGTGGGTAAGCGCATCCTTTAGATTAATTTGGCCGCCGATTCGCACGGCCCCGCAATTCGCCATCCATGCAGCCACGCAAGACACCCAAAGCAGACCTCGAGAACAAGCGGGGAGCCTGGAGATCCGTTGGATTCACCTCCGTATTGGCTCTCCTCCTCGCTGCCCTCGCCTGGACCAGCTACGACGTGAACATCGTTCGCGCCCTCGATTTCGAGGTGGACCTCCTCGAGGATGAGGTCATCCCCGTCAACGTCATTCCCCCGCCCCCCCCGCCCCCGCCTCCCCAGCAGAACACGGTGATCGAGATCGTGGACGATGAGGAGGAGATCGAGGAAGAGCTCGTCATCGAAGACATCGAAATCGACGAGGACACGGAAATCGAGATCGTCGAGGTCGAAGAGGAGGAAGTGGTCGAGGAGGACATCCCGTTCATGATCGTGGAGGACATGCCCGGCTTCGGACCCTGCAAGAGCAAGACCGGCCCGGAGCGCGACCAGTGCACCCAGTTGGAAATCATCAAGTACGTCAGCTCCAACACCAAGTACCCGCCGATTGCCAAGGATGCGGGCATTCAGGGCACGGTGTTCGTCTACTTCGTCGTCGGCAAGGACGGCAAGGTGAAGGACGGCCGCGTGTTGCGCCCGGTGGACCCCCGTCTCGACGAGGAGGCCCTGCGTGTCGTTAGCTCGTTGCCCGATTTCGAGCCCGGTCGTCAGCAGGGCAAGCCGGTGAGTGTGCAGTACACGATTCCGGTGAAGTTCATCATCCGCTGAGGCGGACGGTTCAGAGTCCGAACCACCCCATCACGGCCATCACGAGATAGATGGCGTAGAGCGCGGCCCCGAGAGGAAGGCCGCGCTTTGCGTACAGGACGATGGCGACGGCGTCGATGGCGATCCAGTAGGCCCAGTTCGCGTGGTGGTTGTTGACCATCAACCAGGTCGCCCACAGGCTGAAGACTGTCGTGAAGGCGTCGGTGAGGGGAAGGGCGCTGCGGGTCCAGCGTTTCAGGGCGAACGCCGTGGCGAGGGTTGCGAGGGCGGTGATGGCGATGGCCGTCAGGTGCCAGGAGAGCGGCTGGCTGTGTGGTGTCCAATCCTGCTCCCCGGAGGACAGCCAGGCGCCGTAGGCTGCGAAGGCCACGTAGAATCCCTGCAGTGCGGCTTCGGCGAGGATGTTGCGCCTCCAGCACAGCCAGGCCAGCAGGCCGGCGCCGAGTGCAGCCGGGGCGAAGCACCACGGCGTCCAGCCTTTCAGGTAGCCCCACGTGTAGCCGAGACTGAGGACGACGGCGACCGCTTCGGTGATGCGCTCTCCCGCCTTGGGGTCAATGGGGGTGTCGGTGTGGCTCATCGGGCGAAATGGGTGTCGATGGCTTCGCGGGCGAGCCGGACACGGTCGGGGATGGGCACGGCAGGAAGGGCCACCCAGGGCCTGCCGCTCGCCGTGAGGGCATGGACATAGGCCTGTTGCAAGGCGAGCCGGTCTTCCAGCCGGGGCAGGGACCGGAGGGGGTCGGGCTCCCAGTCGGGCAGGGTCTCACAGAACAGGAACAGGTCGACCTCGGCCATCGCGGTGTCCACACCGGTCAAGGTGTGGTTCCACAGGGTGCGGGCCCAGACATCGAGGACCACGGGGCCGGTGTCGAACAGGGTGTCGCGCCGCACCTGGAGGGCGCTGTGGAGGTCGTCGAGCAGGCGCTGGAGGTCGGCGGGTGTGGTCCGCTGGGCGATGACGGCCTCGTCGTGGCGAGCCGCTTCTTCGACGCGCGGCCAATCGAGGGCGTCGGCGAGGTGCTCGGTGAGGGTGGATTTTCCGGCGTTTTCCACCCCGGTGATGACCACCCGCAACGGGGTCAATCGTCGAACCGGCATCGGCAGGGTTCGCTGAAATGCAACGTGGCGTTGGGAAGGAGCTCCCGGACCCAGGTCTGCTCGTCGACCGACATCTCGTTGTGGAGCAGGTCGAGCTCGACGAGGTGTTCGAGCCGGCTCAGGGAAGGGGGGTAATGCCCGATCATGTTGGACCACAGGATGAGCCGCTCCAGGTGAACGAGGGCGTCGATGTCCTCGGGGATGCCCTGGACTTCATTGTCGGCCAGATTGAGGTCCCGCAGTTCGGTGAGCGCGAGAAGGGAAGGGGGGATGGTGCGGATTCGGTTGGCCTGCAGGCTGAGCCGTTCGAGGGTCGAGAGTTCACCGAGCCAATCGGGCAGGGTATCAATCCGGTTGCGGTCGAGGACGAGTTCCCGAAGCTGGCTGAACCGGCGCAGCCGGTGGTCCAGTTCCTTCCATTTCGAGCGGGTGAGATCGAGCCGCATCACGCGTTCCGGACGCTGCATGGCCTCCTCGAAATCCGTCCACACCCGGGCCGTGTCCCAACCGGCTTGCGCCTGCACCGTCGCGGGTGTGCCAGACCAGCCAGCGAGGAGCCAGAGGAGGAGGGGCGCGAGGGACAGTCGGCGGGGGTGCATCACGGAATCAACGCGGCGGACCGTCATTTCGTTGTCGAAGGAATGTCCGGGCGCGCTCGGCGTCCTGTTTCAGTTGGGCCACGAGGGCGTCGGCCCCATCGAATTTGAGCACGTCCCTGAGGCGGTGTTCGAACCGCACTGAGAGGGCTTGGCCGTAGAGGTCGGGTGCATCATCGAACAGGTGGACCTCGACGGTCGGGGCGGCGCCATCGGCATCGAAGGTCGGCCTTGGCCCCACATGAGCCATGCCGATCCACCCTCCTGGAGTGGTTTGTCCCGCCTCAGCTTCCGCACGGACTTGAACGGCATAGACTCCGCTGCCCGGCGTCAGTTGATGCGGACTGGTCGGCACGAGATTGGCCGTGCGAAACCCCAGGGTCCGGCCCCGGGCATCGCCGTGGACGACCCGGCCGGACCATTCGTGGGCACGGCCGAGGAGCAGGCGGGCACCTTCACAATCTCCGTCGAGCAACCGTTGGCGGACCTTGGTGCTGGACACGGTGAGCTCATCCTCGATGTGGGCCGGAATGTGCACCACGTCAAATCCGTAGGCCTCGCCGCAGGCCCGAAGCAGGTCCACATCGCCTTCCCGACCGGCACCGAATCGATGGTCATGCCCGACCACCACCGAGGTGGCACCCAGTCCGTCCACGAGGACGTTGCGGACAAAATCGGTTGGCTTGAGCCTGGCGAATTCCCGATCGAAGGGCTGGATGACGAGGTGGTCGAGTCCGGTCCTGGCAAGGGCGGTGGCCCGCTGGTCCAGAGTCTGGAGCAGCTGCAGTCCGCAATCGTCTCCGAAAAGCACCTGTCTCGGGTGGGGGTCGAAGGTGAGCACCACGGATTGTGCGGCTTCCTCCCTGGCCTTTCCAACCATCCAGTCGAGGAGTGCCTGATGCCCGAGGTGCACGCCGTCGAAGGTGCCCGTGGTCACGATGCGCCGGACGCCTTGGGGGAAATGGGGAAGACCGTGGTGGACGTTCACTGCATTCAAAGGTAGAGGGGCGGTCGGAGGGCGTCGATGATAGAGGGTTGGGACGCAAGTGGGGTGCCGTGGAAAACTCTGGGACGACGGTCCATTCAGCAGGGCGTGAATGGGTGGAGGATTTGAACTAATTTTGCGCCCAAATCAGGGCCCATTCGAGCCCGAACAACGCGTCAACTTTCGCTGCAATGAGCCAGAACGTAGGTTCCATCCAACAAGTCATCGGTCCGGTCGTGGACATCAGTTTCCCCGCCGGCATGGCCCTCCCCAAGATCCTGGAAGCCCTCGAGGTGGACCGGGAAGGTCAACCCCCGCTCGTCATGGAGTGCCAGAAGCACATCGGTGAGGACACTGTCCGAGCCATCGCCATGGACGCCACCGAGGGTTTGCAGCGCGGTATGGCCGTGCGTGTGATGGGCCGCGCCATGAGCATGCCGACGGGTGAGGCCATCAAGGGCCGCCTCTTCAACGTGACCGGTCAGGCCATCGACGGCATCGCCGGCGGCAAGGTCGACACGGCCGGCCCGCGGGAGATCCACCAGGCCGCTCCCAAGTTTGACGAGCTCAGCACCTCCACCGAGATCCTGTTCACGGGCATCAAGGTGATCGACCTTATCGAGCCCTACGCCAAGGGGGGTAAGATTGGCCTCTTCGGCGGTGCCGGTGTGGGCAAGACGGTCCTCATCATGGAGCTCATCAACAACATCGCCAAGGGACACGACGGTCTGTCGGTGTTCGCCGGGGTGGGTGAGCGCACCCGTGAAGGAAACGACCTCCTCCGCGAGATGATTGAGTCCGGCGTCATCAAGTATGGCGAGGAGTTCGTGAAGAGCATGGAGGAAGGCGGCTGGGACCTGTCCAAGGTGGACATGGACGAGCTCGCCAAGAGCCAGGCCACCCTCGTATTCGGTCAGATGAACGAGCCTCCCGGGGCCCGTGCCCGTGTGGCCCTGAGCGGTCTCTCCGTCGCCGAGTACTTCCGCGATGGCGGCGGTGAGGGTGCCGGTAAGGACATTCTGTTCTTCATCGACAACATCTTCCGCTTCACGCAGGCCGGTTCCGAGGTGTCCGCCCTCCTCGGCCGGATGCCGTCCGCCGTGGGATACCAGCCGACGCTGGCCACGGAAATGGGCGCCATGCAGGAGCGCATCACCTCCACCAAGAAGGGGTCCATCACCTCTGTGCAGGCTGTCTACGTTCCCGCGGACGACCTCACCGACCCGGCTCCCGCCACGACCTTCGCCCACCTCGACGCGACGACGGTGTTGTCCCGGAAGATTGCCTCCCTCGGCATCTACCCGGCTGTGGACCCGCTCGACTCCACGTCCCGCATCCTCACCCCGGAAGTGGTCGGCGACGAACACTACCGCACCGCCGAGCGCGTCAAGGAGACCCTCCAGCGTTACGTCGAGCTGCAGGACATCATCGCCATCCTCGGTATGGACGAGCTCAGCGAGGAAGACAAGCAGGTGGTGCACCGCGCCCGCCGCGTTCAGCGCTTCCTTTCCCAGCCGTTCCACGTGGCCGAGCAATTCACCGGCATCCCGGGTGTGCTCGTCTCCATCGAGGACACCATCAAGGGCTTCAACATGATCCTCGACGGGGAACTCGACCAGTACCCTGAGGCTGCCTTCAACTTGAAGGGCAACATCGACGAGGTCATCGAGGCCGGTGAGAAAATGCTCGCCGAAAGCGCCGCCTGATGAAAGTCGAAATCCTCACGCCCGACGCGGTCCTCTTCGAAGGGGAAGCCCGCCATGTGTTCCTTCCTGGATCGGACGGGGCGTTGGGTGTGCTCTCCAATCACGCGGCCATGATCACCACGCTCTCCAAGGGCACGGTGAAGGTGGACACGAGCGAGGGGGAGAAGGCATTCGACTTGAACGGAGGCACGGTCGAGGTCCTGGACAACAAGGTCCTGATCCTCGCCAGCTGATCATTCGTGGTGATACGGCTCACCGCGCAGGATGGTCTGCGCGCGATAGAGCTGTTCGACGGCGAGCAGCCGGATCATCTGATGGCTGAACGTCAGGGAGCTCAGGGCGAGTTTCTCTGACGCCTTGGCCTGCACTTCCGGAGCGAACCCATAGGCGCCTCCCACGACCAGGGCGAGGTGCCGAATGCCCCGGTGATGTCGGTCCTCAATCCACTTCGCGAGTTCCACGCTGCGCGGCTGCTTGCCGCGCTCGTCGAGCAGGACCACGTGGTCGGCATCGCCGATGGCCTTGAGGAGCACGGGGGCTTCCGCGGTCTTGAGCTGGTCCTGGGTGATGCGGGCGTTGCGCAGTTTCACGTCGGGCAGCTCCACGTATTGGAAGGGGGCGTAGCGGGCGAGCCGCTTGACGTATTCGTCGATGCCCTGTTTCAACCACGGTGTTGACGTCTTGCCGATGACGATGAGGGAAATGCGCATGCCCGAAGGTGCGTCGAATTAACTTGCCGCCGATGACGGATTCACGACCGTTTGGTGCACCGGCCTTTGCCGACTTGCCCGTCCCGATGCAGGGCGCCATTGTGATGGCATGGAAGGAGGATGTGGGGTCCGGCGACATCACGTCTGCGGCCTGTGTTCCGGCTGATGCCGTTGAGGCTGCGGGGTTCCTCGTCAAGGGGGACGGCGTGCTCGCGGGTTTGGCTGTGGCGGAGGCCGTGTTTGCTTACGGGGCACCGGATGTCGCCTTTCACCGGATGGCGGAGGACGGAGACCGGGTGTCGCCCGGTGTGGTGGTCGCCCGGGTCGAAGGTCCGGCCGCACAGATCCTGACGGCGGAGCGGCTCGCCCTGAATTTCATGCAGCGCATGAGCGGTGTGGCCACGGCGACCCGGCGGGCTGTGGATGCCCTGGACGGAACGGCCACCCGGGTCCTCGACACCCGGAAGACGACCCCGGCACTGCGCCTGTTCGAGAAGCAGGCGGTGGTGATTGGAGGCGGGGTCAATCACCGGATGGGCCTCTACGACCAGATCCTCATCAAGGACAACCACATCGACTACGCGGGCAGCGTTCAGGCTGCCGTGGAGGGCGCACACCGTCACCTCGCATCGGTAGGGCGGCAGGTCCCGGTGGTCGTGGAGGTCCGCGACCTGGAAGAGGTGAATGCGGCCTTGGCAGTGGGGGGTGTGGACCGCTTGCTCCTCGACAATTTCTCTCCGGAGGAGGCCCGGGCGGCCGTGGCCCACATCGCGGGCGCCGTCCCCACCGAAGCCAGCGGGGGGCTGACCCCGGATACCGTGCGCGCCTATGGTGAGGCGGGCGTCGACTTCGTGTCCCTCGGCTGGCTCACCCACAGTCCCGTGTCGCTGGACATCAGCCTCAAAAGCGCGGCTGCGTTGGCCGCCTTTCAAGCATGAGTGAGCAGCCCTGGGAAGCCTGGTTGAAGAAGACACCGTTGAGGTGGCTCCTCGTGGCGCCCCTCGAGCGCATCCACCCATGGGGATTCGAGGGCATGAGCGCCTGGAACGTCTTCCGCTTCTTCGTGGTGGGGGTCGCCGAAGGGGCGCTGGGCATCCGGGCGGCAGCCATCGCCTTCCAGGTCTTCGTAGCCATTTTCCCGGTCATCCTCGTCCTGCTGAGCTTGCTTCCGCTGGTGCCCGTGGCGGACTTTCAGGTGAGCTTGTTTGACGCCCTCCGCCAGTATTTCCCGGGAGACACCTTCGGCCTGGTGGAATCCACGGTCGAGGACTTGCTGGCCAATGGGGTGCACCCCGAGATCGCGAGCATCGGCTTCGTGCTGATGCTCTTCTATGCGTCGAGCAGCATCAACGGCATCCTGTCCGGCCTCAATGAGGCGCATCACCTCGAGCGCAAGGGCAATTGGCTTCTGCTCCGCGCCATGTCGATGGCGCTCATGATCCTGTTTTCCCTGTTCCTGATCGTGGCGGTGCTGCTCATCGTGTTCAGCGGTTCGGCCTTGGACTGGCTGACGGCACAGGGCCTCGTGGCATTGGAGGATCTGCCATTGATTCAGGCGGTGCGCTGGCTGGTTACGCTGGTTCTGCTGTATTCGACCATCACTGCGTTGTTCAATGCGGCGGACTTCACCAAGGACCGCTGGCGCTTCGTCACGCCGGGGGCCGTGGCCACCACCCTGCTCATCGTGCTGACCTCGGTGGCGTTTGCGTGGTTTGCCACCTCGCTGTCGAGCTACAACCGCCTCTACGGCTCGCTGGGTACCCTGCTGCTCCTGCTCGTGTGGCTCAACGTCAACTGCTTCCTGCTGATCCTCGGGTTCGACCTCGACACGGCGCTGAACAAAGCGCGCCGTGGTGGAGAACGCGCCGACTGGATGGACGAGGGGAGTGCGCAGGGCGCTTAATTTGACCCCATGAATCGCATTGTCCTCGCGGCCGTTCTCACGGCCATGACCGCCACCCTGTCCGCCCAGAGTCTCACCGGCAAATGGAAGACCATCGACGACGAGATCGAAGGGCGGGTCAAGAGCATCGTGGAGATCACCGAGCGCGATGGGCAGTACTACGGAACCGTGGTGGAGCTCTTCCGCCTGCCGGACGAGGACCAGGATCCCCATTGCACCAAGTGCGGGGATGACCGCAAGGACCAGCGCGTGCTGGGCATGGAGATCGTCCGCAACATGGAGGCCGAGGACGGCGAATGGGACGAGGGTACGATCTGTGACCCCAAAAACGGCCGGATCTACGACTGCAAGATGTGGTTCGAGGAGGGCGAGCCCAACGTGCTCAAAGTCCGCGGATACTGGGGTTTCCTGTACCGCACGCAGGAGTGGATTCGTCAGTGATCCCGGTCTGACCGGTCCCCGCGGACATCAGTTGCGCGCGGCCTGAAGCCGCTGTAGCATCCACGTTTTGCCTTCGGGGGTCAAGTTCAGGACCCAGGCCATTCCTGCGATGAGCAGGGTGGCGATGCCCGATTTGACCAGAAGCATGACGCCGGCGGATGAGGCCGGTTCCCAGGCGTGGAGGGCGTGCCCTGCTGTGGCAACCGTGATGAGGATGAGCAGGCTGCGGCCATTGGGAATCCATTGATTCCACACGGCGTGGACCACCCATTGACGGGCCAGGATGGAGAGGGAGACCGCGCAGAGGGTGGCCAGTGCTGCGCCAAGCAGTCCGAGTCCGAGACCGCTGTCGGGGATCATCCACAGATTGAGGGGAATGGCCAAGCCCACCATGGCCCAGTTCAAGCCGATCGTTTTCCGGTAGTGATCGGATTGGCCCAGCAGTACCTGGGATCCGAGGGCGCTGCCCTGCAACACTTTGATGGACCCAATGGTCAGGATCACCGCTTGCAGTCCCTGGAATTCTTCGGGGAGCAGCCGGTCCATTTCCGGCATGGAGGCCCACAGACAGGCCAGGATCCATCCGCCGGACAGCAGCATGGTGCTGTGGGTCATGCGGACCAGGCGCCACGTCTCGGTGTCATCCTGTGCGTGCAGGGCCTGGGCCAGGAGTGGCTGGAGAAGTCGCTGGAATGCGCGGTTTGGAATCTGGGCCACCATGGCGATGAACGCGGCAATGGTGAAGGCCGGCACCTGGTCGAGACTGAGCAGCCTGCCCACCATGATGATGTCGATTTGGCCGAGGATGACCAGGGCACTGGCGCCGAGGATCATCGTGGCGCCATAGGTGCGGACTTCGCGCAGGAGTGGCCGGTCGCCCAGCCCGCGCCAGCGGAGGTGGAAGCGGTTGGCGAGGCTTTGGGCCAACAGCAGGATCAGGACGAGGCCATACAGGGCAACGAAGGCAGGTAGGAACGCCGGTTTTCCCATCCAACCGAGGCCCAGCGCCAAGGCGAGGGCGAGGTAGCCGAACTTGAAGAAGGTCTCCCGGGCGAACGTGGCCAGTGCCGTCTTGAGCCGGGTGGACAGGAACCCTGCGAAGTAGACCTGAGCGGCCTGAAGACCGGCGAGCAGGGCAATGGGGCGGACGGCCTCGCGGTCCGTGCCCTCCAACCCGAGGAGGTCAGCCACGCCGGAGGGAAAGGCGAGGGCGGGCAGGGCAATGAAGGTGAGGAACAGCACGATGGGGGGCCAGGCCAAGGTGCCGAGCAGTTCGGCGAAACGCCCTTCCTGCTCGGCATTTCCCTTGAACCGGTTCATGGCGGCGGGCGCGCCGAATGCCAGAATGGGACCGAGCAGGGTGCCCCATGCGGCCGCCACCCGGACCAACCCCCAGGAAGACAGGTCGTCTCCGAATGCCCAGGGCAGGACAACGAGGTTGTTCACGCCGCCCAGGACGAACCCGAGCAGGATGCTCAGGAAGTTCCGCAGTGCTTGGATGGGGACGCGGTGGCGGGCCATGTCAGGAGGTTGGGGAATCGGTCATGTCCCGCAGGATGTCGGCCATCGAGGCAGACAGGGCCCTCCGGGTGTAGCGTTGGGCGAGCTCCGCGGTGTCCGTGTGGGGCGACATCAGCGTCTTCAGCATGCGCGTGGCGGCATCCGCATCTTCATGACCGCAGGTCGAGAAGTTCCACGAGGACACCAGTGCATCGAGGTCACTCGGCACGGGGGCGATGGTGGCCATGGGCTTTCCGGTCCCGAGGTATTCGAAGGCCTTGCCCGGAATGGCGCGTTGTCCGGTGGAGGTGTCGTTCTGGATGAGCAGGAGCCCATCCATGTCGGCCATCATGCGAACGGCATCCTGGTGGGGGAGATAACCGTGATCGGTCCAGTCCGATGGTTCCAGATGGGCGTGCAGGCTCTCGAGAACGGGCGGGCTGATCTTGCCCACGAGGTCCAGGTGGATCGGCCGCTCCGTCCCCTCGTTCCACGTGCGGATTGCCGTCCACAGTCCCGGGGCATCCCGGGTGGGGAAGAGCGAACCGAAGTGCCCGAGGTGGAAGGCCGTGCTGTCGGAATCGGTGGGGGTCGCGCCGGATTCTGCGGCAGTGGCCGCCGGGGGCGGCATGTCGGCGTCGTCGTAGCCGTTGTAGACGAGGCGGCATTTGGCCAGTTCGTCCGGCTCGAGGTGGATGGCCAAAGAGGCCTCGACGCTCGGGCTGGTGATGGTCACGGTGTCTGCATGGCGCACCACTTCGCCTTCCAATGCTTGGTGGCGCCGGCGGGTGCGTGCGGTGGGCAGGAAGTCCTCGAGGTAGTCCATTTCCCGCCAGAGGTCCCGGAAATCCGCGAGCCAGGGAAGACCGGTCTTCCGTTTGAGGTCGAGCCCGATGAGGTGCACGCTGTGGGGTGGTCCGGTGGTGATGATGGCGTCGAACGGGGCGCCGGACTCGGCGGCCTGCCGGACGGTGCGGAGGCCGCTGCGGACGGCCCGCCGCCGCCACAGGACCCGCGGGTCGGGCAGCAGCACGTTCCCCCTCATCCATCGAAGCGTCCGGCTCATCAGACCGTCCTCGCCGCCGCCGGAACCGAGCCGCTCCGAGGGCTTGGATGGCATCAGGCCCATGATGGCCTCGTACGGTTCGACAATGGGGGTGTGCACGACGTCGATGCCCTCGGGTACCTCCGCTGCGAGCGAGGAGTCGAGGACGGGGTAGGCGGCGTCGGAGGGCACGATGACCGTCAGGTTCCACCCGAACTCATGGAGGTACTTGGCGAATTTGAGCCAGCGTTGGACGCCGGGACCTCCGGCCGGGGGCCAGTAGTACGCGATCAGGAGTGCCTTCCTCGAATCCGGGCTTGCAGGGTCGCCGTCCTCCATGCCGGAAATCTACTCCAGCACGAGACAATCCGCACAGTACCGGCAGTCCGGGTTGTGCTGGACGGCTTCCCCATGCTGGTCCGGCCGGAGCACGTGGACGATGCTCGAGAGCCAGGCCTGGATCTTGAGGTCGTGGGACGGGCCCAATTCGGATTCTCCCTCCCAGGACAGGGTCAGCAGGCTGGAGGTGTCCTTTTCGCCCTTCCTGCCGGCGCGGATCGCGGGCCGGACCTTCTCTGCCTCCGGATGCTGTGCGCGGAGCATCGAGGCGTACAGCAGAAGTTGCAGGGCCTTGTCGTGGCTTCCGTCGCCGAGCTTTTCCTCCCAATCCTCGCCGAGCTTGAGGTCCTTGCCTTCCACCTTGCCCGTCTTGTAGTCGAGTACCTGCCACACCACCTGGCCGTTCCGCTCGCGCCGCTCCACCCGGTCAGCGACGCCGTAGAACGTCAGGCTCTGCCCGTTGGCGAGGGTGAACGTTCGCCGGAGGTCGGCTTCCATGCCCACGAGGTGGACGGACTCGTCCGGTTTCCATTCGGCCAGCTCCTCGCGGATCCACCGGCCGACCATGGTGGCGGCCATCCGCAGGACGAGCACGTTTTCTCCGATGTCGGTCCGGGCGCCTTCCTTGGTCATGCGCAGGGCCTCCTCGAGCCGGGGCCGGATCTCCTTGGCCAGTTGCTTCAGATGGGCGGGGAGGAGGTCTTTTCCGACCGCGGTCTTCAGGCCCAGCTCAACGGCTTTGTGGATGACCGTGCCAATGGTGTTGGCCTCCAGATGCTCCTCCACGGACTGGGCCTCGCCGAAGCCGTAGACATAGCGGTAGTGGAACTGGCGGTTGCACCGCAGCGCCTGGTTCAGGGCGGACGGGCTGATGCCGTTGGCCATCATGTGGTCGAGGGACCGCGTGGCCAGATCGGTCCACGCCAGGTCCGGCACATCCGGCGCGGGAGAGGGCAGGGGTGTGGACCAATTTTGGACCTTGACCTGCACGCCCGGCAGGGCTTCCGCTGCCCATCGGGACAGCTGGACGATGTGGCGGCTCGGTTCGGTCCCCCCATCCCCGAGTTCCGACCCGACGTGGACCAGGTGGACGGTGCGGGCCCGGTGCAGCAGCCGGTGGAGGTAGGCGGCGAAGATGCCGTCGCGCTCAGGTCGGCCGGGCAGCCCATGGGCGCGCTGGAGGTCGAGCGGCATGAAGGTCGGGGGCGGAGAGCCGTCGGGGAGGATGCCCTCATTGACGTCCAGCACGAACACCTCGTCGAAATCGAGGGCCCGGCTTTCGAGGAGGCCGAGGACCTGCAGGCCGGTGAAGGGCTCCCCCTCGAGGTCGACGGCATGCTGGCCCATCCACCGCATGAGTTGCGCGCGGACATCGGCCAGTTCCTGTTCGCGGCCCAAGCGGTCCACGCTGCGTAGGTGCAGGGCCACGATGTCGCGAAAGCCTGCCCATGCTGCGGAGAGCCAGGGGTCGTGGAGGTCCTGCTGGGCATCGACGGACCAGCGGGCTAGCGCCTCGAGCATGATGGAGGTGCCGTCGTCGCGTTGGGCCTTTGCGTGGTCGCGGGCCAGCCACCACGGAGACAACGCGCGCCGAATGGCCGGGAAGTCCACGAGGTCGTCCTCGGTCATGCGGATCCAGGTCTTGCGCGCGGCGGTCCGGCCGAGCGTTTCGAGTTCGGCGGCGGCGTCCGGCTGCAGTGCCCGCGTGAACGGGTGGGCGAGGAGGGCCTTGAGTCGGTTGTGGTGCAGGCGGCCCCGGTCGCCCTGCAACCCGAGGGCCATGGAGAGGAAGCTGCGCAGCGGGGTCTTGTCGAGGGGAACCCCCATCGTGAGGTTCACCTGGCCCGCTTCCGGCGGAAGGGAGGTCAGGACGGTCGGGGCGAGGTCGGCCGAGGGCAGGATGATGCCCACGCGGTCCAGCGACCGGCCGGTGGATTCCTCCAGCATGTGGCGGATGTACTGGGCCTGGAGCGTGCGCGAACTGCAGGTCACCATCCGCCAATCGCGGGACGCCGTGTCGGCCCGGGTGGCGTCCTCGAGCGGGTGAGGCAGGTCATGCCATTCCGCCTGCGGCACCACCTCCCGGACGAAGCGACCGGCTTCCATGCCATTGCGCACGTACGAGACGTCCGTGTCCCAGATCCACTGTCCCTTCCCTGCGCGGATGAGGCGCTCCACGGTGCGGCGTTCGGCCGGGGTCATGGCGTTGGCGCCCGCCATCCAGACCTCGCCGTGGACGCGTCCCAGCCAGCCATCGTCTTCGGCCATGCGGCGGACGAGGTGGGCGGTGGTGGTGGCGTGTTGCTCCGCCAAGGCGGCGTGGAACGCCTCGTACAGGGGCAGGAGCGAGTTCCACTGTTCCAGGAACCGGAGTTGTCCCGGACGCAGGTCGGGTTCACCGAAGCTCCACGATTCGATGTCCTTGATGTTGCGCAGGTCCCGGAAGACTTGGCGCGCTTCGAGCAGGTGGTGGTCGATGACGTTGAAGTCGCCCAACGCGGCGAGGCCCCACGGCTGGAACCGCTCGAAGGAGGTCCATTCCGGGAGCGTCAGCCGGTCCCGGTTGGCTTCGGCCACCTGCTGCAGCTCCACGAGGAGCTCGAGCTTGCTCGGGGTCGTCAGGCGCAGTTGCTCGCCGGACCATTCCCCGAGGGTCGTGAACCGGGGGAGCCACGTGCCGGGGGCGGTTTCCTTGGCGAGGGCATCGGCGAGCTTGCGCGCGGCCCGACGGCCCGGGAGAAGCAGGGTCAGGTGCTGCCATTCGTCCGTGGGCCGCTGCCTAAGGCGGGCAATGATGCCCCCGAGGAAATCGCCCTCGTGGATCATGGGCGGAGACCGTTCTTCAGGAACTTGAAAAAGTCCTTCCGCCGTTCGGGTTGGGTGAAGACGCCCTTGATTTCGGTCCAGACCGTGCCGGGCGCTTCCGGTTTGGCCTGGTCCTCGGGGCGCGCCTGGGCGGAGGGCGGATCGACGCCCGCTTCCCGGAGGATGCCGCTCAGCGTGTCCGCCCGGCGGAACCGTTCCTGGGCGACCTTCCGCATGCCGTATTGCTCTTCCAGCAAGCCGAGGTTGTTGAGCGTGATGGCGTCGTCCGGGTCCAGTTCCAACGCCTTGCGGTAGTCTTCGATGGCGCCGTCGACGTCCTTCATGGCGGCGCGGATCCAGGCCCGGGAGGCGTATCGATAGGAATTGTCCGGTTCGAGTGCCGCAGCGCGGTCCAGCAGGTCCAGGGATTCGGTCTTCCGGCCCAATTGGAACAGGCAGACTGCCCGGTCGTGCAGGAGGTTTCCGTCCGGCTCGAGTTCGCGGGACAGGGTGTCAAACAAGGGTTCCGCCTCTGCCCAGCGCTGGGCTTCGTAATGCGCCTCGGCCTGGCGCCGCATGTCCTGTTGTGTCGGGGTCATCGATTGGTGTTCATCAGGGTGTCCACGGCGTCGATCATGGCATTGAACTCCGCCTCATCGAACAACCGCGTGAGAAACGCGATGTTCCCCTCCCGGTCCACGACGACATTCCGTGTGACGCCTGCCTTGGGCACGGTCACGGCCGCAAACAGTTCGCCGCCTGGATCGAGGCAGAGCGGGTAGGTGACGCGGGTGTCCTCCACAAGGCCCCTCACCTTGTCCACCGGTTCGTCGAGGTCCACGCCGAGCAGGGTCAAGCCGTCCTTCTTGAATCGCTGCCAGACGCGCTCCTCGAGGTGGGGCATCTCTTTGCGGCACACGCCGCACCAGGATGCCGTGAACTGAAGGATGTAGACCGAACCCAGCAGATCTTCATTGGACCAGGTCTTGCCGTCGAGGTCGGTCAGCGCAAATGCGGGCACCGGATCGCCCACCTGCACGCGGTATCCGCGGTCCGCACCCTGGGCCATGGCCGTGTGCGAAAAGAGGGCAAACAGGCCCAGAAGGGCAGCAAAACGGGCGCGACGGTCAAACGAAGGAACGGGCGAAGTCATGGCAGGAAGTTCCGAAAAACACCGCCGGCGGCCGCGTTAATTTTCGCGGATGGAAGACGCCTTCTCCCCGCGTTGGTTTGCCACACCGGATGGCGGGACGGTCTATGCATTGACCCACCCCGACCGGCTCGTGGAACACCAGCGCATCGGGCGTTTCCATCGCCGTCACGTCCTCGAGGTGAAGACGTATGCCGACCGGCTGCACGTGGCCGGGTTGCTCGAGCGCGTTGAGGACGGTCTCCTGAGGTCCCTGGACGAGCGGGAGCACGCCGAGGCGGTCAGCAACATCGAGCGGTTGGAACCGCTTCCCTGAGGCAGACCAAGCGAGCCTACCGCGCCGTTACTTCGTGGCGTGCAGCCTGAAGCCCACCGTTCCCTCGCCGACCTCACGACGTTCGGCCTGCCCTCCACCGCCGAGCACTTCGTGTCGTGCGGATCGGTCGAGTCCGTCCGGGAGGCCCTGGCGTGGCACCGGAAGACGGGCACGCCGCTGCACATCCTGGGCGGGGGCAGCAATGTCCTGTTGACCGGCGACCTGCCCGGCCTCGTGCTGCACCTCGGCATAGAGGGCATCGAGGAGGTCGGCCGCGATGAAGGTGCGGTGCTTATCCGGGCCGGGGCGGGCGTCGTGTGGCACGACTTCGTGATGGCCGCCTTGGACCGCGGCTGGAACGGCCTCGAGAACCTGTCGCTGATTCCCGGGAGCACCGGAGCAGGGCCGATGCAGAACATCGGTGCGTATGGCGTGGAACTGGAGGAGCGTTTCCATTCGCTCGAGGCGGTGGAGATCGCCACGGGGGACGTGCGGACCTTCTCTCACGCCGACTGCGCCTTTGGATACCGGGAAAGCGTCTTCAAGCGGGGCCTGAAGGGCCAGTACGTCATCACGCACGTGACCTTTCGCCTGCCCCTCGAACCGGACTTGCGTCTGGGCTACGGGGCGATCCGCGAGGAACTCGACAAGGCGGGGATCACCGAGCCCACACCGCGTGCGGTCTCCGATGCGGTCATTCGGATCCGCAGGAGCAAGCTGCCCGACCCGGCCGTGATTGGCAACGCTGGCAGCTTCTTCAAGAACCCCGTCCTCGACGCGGACGCCTTCGCGGCGCTGCAGGCGGCCCATCCCGATGTCCCGAACTACCCGGCGCCCAACGGCACCAAGGTGGCGGCAGGCTGGCTCATTGACCGGGCCGGCTGGAAGGGCCACGACCGGGGCACGCATGGGGTGCACGACCGGCAGGCGCTCGTGCTGGTGCACCGTGGGGGAGCCCAAGGCCGGGATCTCGTGGCCTTGTCGGAGGACATCCAGGCGGACATCCGGACGCGGTTCGGTGTGGACCTCGAGCGGGAGGTCAACGTGCTGCCCCAGCCCTGAGGCAGGCGCAATCAGAATTCCGCACAGGGCAGCACGCGGTGTGGCCGCGTCCGCAGGTGGCTCGGGGTCTTCCACACATAGCTGAGCGTCAGCTCGTGAGCCCCATCGGTGATGCCCCAGCCCAGCGTGGAGACGGTGATGTCATAGCTGTAGCCGATGCGGAAGTTGTCCTCGGTGAGGCCGAGGATCAGGGAAATGGCGTCGTGGTTGGGCGCCCCGTCCGGTGCCGTCTTCATCAGGATCTGGCGGTAGGAGACCCCGTAGGTCAGGAAGGGACTGTCAATGCTGATGCCGAAGTCCATCTGGTTGAATTGGCCCTGGCTCCGGTATCCCCCGGCCACGAGGACATCCTGGTCGTAACCGGTCGGCCCTCCGTCAATGGGAATGCGCACGCCACCGTGGGCGCTGAACCAGATTGGCACGGGCGCCGTGGTTGCATCGGTCAGGCTCTCCGAGGGGGAGTTGAGGTGGCGGCTGCTGACGCCCAGCCAGAACTTCTTGCCGTACAGCACGCCGCCGGCGGCCACATCGAAGTAGTTCCGGACCAGCTGGAAATTGGACAGGCCCTCGAGCGAGGCCCCGGCTCCGCCATCGGCGACGCCCCGGTTGATCTGGTCACCAAACACGAGGTCCTGCCAATTCAGCAACCCCCGGCTGCTCCACCCGAGTTGCAGGCCGGGCCGGAAGGAAAGCTGGTCGTTGATCGGCACCTCATAGCTGTATTGGAACGCAAAGGAGCTCGATCCCAGCGCGCCTGTTCCCGCTTCATCCGAGGAGAAGAGGACCCCGATGCCGCTGTTGATCTTGGGAATGAAGACGTCGTAGGACGCGCCATAGGAGACGAACCGACCGGGCAATCCCGGCCACTGGTTGCGGTAGTGGAAGGCGACCCGGTTCTCGAGGGTGCCACCGGCAAACGCGGGGTTCAGGTGCGGTGCGGCCGCATAGAACTGCGTCAGCTGGGCATCCTGCCCGCGTCCTTCGGCGAGGACCAGCAGGGTGGCCACCAAGGCCACGCTCCGGAGAAGAAGGGGAGTGCGGAGTGTGTTCATCTGCGGATCAATGTGACGTCCCCGGCCTGCTCCACCGACGTGCCATCCAGGAACACGGCGGCCACGCGCCAGACGTAAACGTCCTGCTTGCAGAGCTTGCCCTGGAAGTGGCCGTTCCAGCCGACGGCCGGGTCGGTGGTGCTGAAGATCTGTTCGCCCCAGCGGTTGTAGACCGTGAAGCTGTAGGCGATGGGGTTGCCGTCGATCTGGGGGAAGAAGATGTCGTTGTCGCGGAAGTCATCGTCGCCGAAGGCCTGGGCGCCGTTGCCGTCTCCACCGAAGGTCGGCGAGAAGGCGCTCGGCACACCCATGCTGCCGCCCTCGAAGGCGATGACGCACCCCGTGCGGGAGGTGCTGTCGATGCACAGGGCGTTTTGGATGGTCAGGGTGATGACCGGGCTGCTGGCCTCGGAGTAGGTGTGGGTGACAATGTCCCCTTCCGGTGTCTCGACTTCGGCGCCATCGCCGAATTGCCAGCTGTAGACGGCGTCCTCATAGTAGAAGTTGGGGGTCAATTCCACCACGTCGCCCACCTCGACGCACTCGGCCGGGAAGATGGAGAAGCCGGCATTCACCTGGTCCAGCACCACCACGGTCTGGGTTTCCGCGACATCGTTGCCACCCGGGCCATAGGCCGTCACCCCCACGGTGTAGGTGCCGGGTTCGAAGTACCCGAAGGAGATGGGGTCCTCCGGTTGGTCCTGCACGACCCGGACCGCCCCTTGTCCGAAGGTCCAGACGACGCTGTCCACGACGCCGATGATGGTGGGGTCGAAGCTGGCCTGCAGCGGTGCACAGGAGGTCGTGTCCCCTGTGAAGCTGATGGCGGGCGGCGGCGGGACGAGGAGCACGTCTTGGCTGAAGGCGTCGCTGCACCCGAAGTTGTCCAACACGACGCTGATGGTTTGGATACCGTGCGTGTTGACCGGCCAGCTGACCGTTCCGGTGGACGCATCCAGTGTGCCGCCACCGCTGACGGTCCACGTGGTGGTTCCACCGGAGGCGACCTCGTTCATGTCCACGAGGTTGGTCGTGTAGGGCGCATCGAAGAGGGCGTCCGGGGTGGCGATGAAGCTGGCGAGCGGATTGCCCAGGACCACGACGGACGCGGAGGTCTCGTCGGTGCAGCCGCTCTCGGGGTGCACGATGGTTAGCGTCACGGGGAGGATGGCGTTGGTCTGCGGCCCGGCATTGACCACGGTGGAGTCCAACGGGGGCAGGACGGGTTCGAAGCCGACCAACGTATCGGTTCCCACTGTCCAGGTCCATGCACCGCTGGCGATGCCCATCGCGAGGGGCACACCGGTGGACAGGTTCTCGAGGGGCACGGTGGTGCCCATGCAGACCGTGTCGGGCAGGTGAATGTCGGCGTCCACGATGGCCGGGATGTCAAAGCTGACCTGGTCCGTGGTGGTGCAGGCGCCGATGGCGGCCGTCACGGTGGCCGTGGCGGTGTATCCGGTTCCGAGGGGGTTGGGATAGGCGTGGGAAATGCTGGCGGCCGTGGTGGTTTCCGTCCCTGGTTCGAAGGGGTCTCCGAAGTTCCAGGTCAACGATTCCGCTGGTCCGCTGTAGGCGAAGGTGGCGATCACTTCACAGCCGCTGAGCCCGGTCACCGACATCGTGCCGACGGGTTGGGGGAAGACGGTGAGGGAGTCCGTGTGTTGGGCGGTGCAGCCGGTCAAGGGGTCGACGACGTCCAGCGTGACGCTGTATCCGGTGGGCCCGGCCGTGGGATTGGTGAGCCAGTCGGGTGCACTGGGCACGGTCCCTTGCGTCGTGTCGGTGCCGAAGGGCGTGTCGATGGTCCACGTGGCGAGGGCGCCTGCGGGGATGTCCACCGCGTCCACGGCAAAGGTCACCGGGGAACAGCCGTCCTCCGGCAAGGTGAACCCGGCGGTGACCTCGTCCTGCACGAGGACCCCAGCGCTGGTTTCCGCGATGCAGCCTTGATCGCTCGTGGCGATGAGGGTCAGCAGGTGGTTGCCCGGATCGAGCGCGAGGGTCGTGTCGGGGCTTCCGTTCCAGGGGTACACCGTTCCGAGGTCGACCTGCAGGCTCCAGGAGGAGGCGCCATCTGTGGCGTTGTCGGACCGGTTGGGGTTGACGGGGTCCGGGGCGCACAGGGCGTTCTCTGCGTTGAGGATGGGGGTCGGCGTCGGGTGGACGACGACGGTCGCGGAATCCGATCCCGCGCACCCGAACACGCTGATGCCTTCGGCGATCACGGTGTACGTGCCCGGTTCGGTGTACAGGTGGGAGGTGGCGCCCGGGGGGTCTGGGTTGGCCGGGTCCCCGAAGTCCCAATCGACGGCAAGGGCCACTTGGGGCGGGGAAGCCACCGCCAAGGGGGAACAGCCGTCGGCATCGTTGACGAAGGGCGTGTAGGAGGGGCGCACGAAGAGTGTGGCCTGATCCGTGGCCGAGCATCCGTTCGGGCGGGTGACCGTCAGGGTGATGTCCACCGTATCGGAGGCGAATCCGGGGTTGACGAAGGTGTATTGGAAGTCGTCGAAGTCGCTGGTGATGGTGCCGTAGTCCTCCACGAACGTGGACCAGACTTCGTCCACCTCCCAGAACCACTCGGGGGTCTCTCCGAGGTTGAAGGCATTGCCCTCGAATTGGAAGGCGTTGCCGCTGCAGACCTCGCCACCGTCGGTCTGGACGAAGGGCGCCGGGGCCACGGCCACGGTCAAGCCGTCCGTGCTCGTGCATCCGCCCAACCCCGCCTCGACCACCACGTCGTAGTAGAGCGTGTCCTCGCCGTTGTTGGCGGGCCAGGTGTGGGTCCCGTCCGCGTCCGGGCCAGTGGCGCCGCCGTGTCCGTAATCCCATGTGAAGCTGGCCGGGGAGGTGATGCCCGTGGAATCGAGCGCGCTGAGGGCAACCGTGAACGGGCTGCATCCGATGGTGTCCCCGTCGAGGAGGCCCACGGCGGGCCGGGGCAGGATCTCGAACGTCTGGGTGAGCGTGTCGGTGCAGCCGGACGCCGTGGTGACCACGAGCTCGACGGACTGGTTGCCGTCTCCCGGATAGGTCACCGTCTGGTTGGCACCGGCGAGCAGGGTCCCGTCATCGAGGGTCCAGTCCCACGAGACGATGTTGCCCCCGTAGGTGGCGTCGGTTGTGGAACCCGATCCGTCCAGGACCGTGGGCACTCCGAAGCAGGCGTCTGCCACGGAGAAATCGGCGACGGGCAGGCTCGCCAGGGCCAGGGTCCGGCTCTGGGAATCGGTGCACCCGTTGGGCGAGGTGACGGTGAGGTCAAAGGTGAAATTGCCCGGCCCCACGAGGGTGACGGGGTCGACCACGGCATCGGTGCTGATGACGCCCTGACCGGTCAGGGACCAGCTGTAGTCGGCGGCATCGGTGGAGGCGTCCACGGGCTGCACGGTGGCCTCGTCGCTGCACGCGTCCGGCGGCAGGGTGAAGTCGGCCACTGGGGGCGTGAGCACGGTGACGGGCACCACGGCCGATCCGGAGCAAGAGGGGGATTCCGTCGCGAAGACCTGCACGGTGGCGTTGTAGTCGCCGGCTGCCGAGTAGACGTTGCCGGGCTGGGCGGGCAGGCCGCTGAAGGGGATGATTCCACCGACGATGGCGATGGGAATGGAGAATCCGCTTTCGCCATAGGTGAAATTGAAGCTCAGGTCCTCGCCGGTGAGGGGCGGGTCCGCACTCCAGCTCACCGATTCAAACTGGAAGGCCTCGCCGGGGCAGAGGCTGGTCAGGCTGCTCGTGGCGGTGACGGTGGGGGGTGGAGCCACGATGATGTCCCGCGTGACGGTGTCGATGCCACAGTGGTTCTGGGTGTACATCGTCACGGTGTACTCACCGGGTCCCGGGAAGGTCAGGAGGTGGCTCTGGCCACTGAAGCAGTCGCCGGCCCATTCGATCCAGTTGGTCGGGTCGGGTCCGGACCCCGCATAGGTGGCGCCGCCGAAGTCCCACTTTTCCGTCCGCGTGGTGCCGTTTCCGGCCACGTTGTTGCCGCTGGACGCGTCGCAGCAATCGGGGCAGGACGCATTGCCCACGGTGGTCTGGTTGTCGGGCCAGCAGACCACGGGGTCGGCCACGTTGATCTGCGCCTCGTCCACATCCCAGGTCAGGAAGGCGTTGCCGAGGTTGGCCTCGTTGTACCCGGTGCCTACGATGGTGCCGCCCGGCACGAAGGGTATGCTGGCGCCCCGGACCGAGCAGTAGTTGGAGTA
>Ga0160423_10000469_pt1 | contig 32978 bp, 36 predicted proteins | sample CRUFie14St8metaG_FD_108191 | JGI IMG/M metagenome (GOLD analysis project Ga0160423, IMG submission 108191) | Marine microbial communities from the Costa Rica Dome - CRUD Field 142mm St8 metaG | ecosystem: Environmental > Aquatic > Marine > Oceanic > Photic zone | place: Costa Rica: the Eastern...
AAATGGATTCAGCGTCCAGTTATGAAAGCCTTGAAGGAAGAGAAGGAACCTAAAGATCGCGGAGACACCGAACGATGGCGCGAAGAACCAGGACGACTGTCCCAGAGGATAGATGAGAAATACGCTGACAAAAACAGCAATAGGACCACTGAAAGCAATAGCATTGTACGGACGAATTCCTACTAAACGACTAATTTCAAATTGACGGAGCATGAACCCAATTAGGGCGAAGGCACCATGGAGCGCCACAAAATTCCAGAGTCCCCCAAGTTGGCACCACCTGACGAAACTGCCCTGAACTTCAGGACCCCAAAGTAGAAGAAGAGAATGACCCATAGCATCAGCAGGCGTTGAGACAGCCGCTGTAAGGAAATTAGCACCCTCAAGGTAACTACTCGCGAGTCCGTGGGTGTACCAACTTGTAACAAACGTTGTGCCAGTAAGCCAGCCACCAATTGCAAGATAAGCAGTGGGAAAAAGAAGTAGTCCAGACCAACCCACAAAAACAAAGCGATCTCGTTTAAGCCAGTCATCAAGGACATCGAACCACCCCCGTCTTGGTTGTTGTAATGTTGAAGCAACCATTTTATTTAACCTCGTCGTTTACTTTTTGTTGTTCTGTTGTTAGCGAAGGAACATATGGATTGCGAGAACGATTCTTAATAACAATGAAAGCATCCTTGTTATACTTGCGGGTTCCCTTCACAGGTTTCCAGCGTGTACCGTCACCTTCAATCTCATAGACTTGTGTACCAGCAATCTCAAGTGCAATATCATCTGCGCGAACATCCCATCCAAGTGTTTGGATTGCTTCCCACAGTCCGTCTTCAGTAAATGTATTCATGATGATTCCTTTTTTGTAGATGTTTTTTTCAACCAGAATAATTGTGGCCAAGTATCACGAATGATTTCCGCTAATTTGTAAGGTGTATCTTGTGTTATCACTTTTAGTATTCTCGTAGATGGACGAATCACCGTAAGTTTTATGGTCTTTATAACCGACCATACGACCCTTTGTATTCTGAAGAGCAGGCATGAAGACAATGAAGAAGAAGACTCCAGGGGCACCGATGAATACGACAGAGACGATCACATAATAAGTAAGTAGTTCGAGCATAATAAAAGTTAACAACTTTTTAGAGAAAAAAATTGGCGGGAAATTTTTTCCCCGCCAATGAAATTAAGTATTCAATTTTAAATCAACCGATGCTAGGTGCGGTGAGTGCAACAGGAGTTGACTCAGCAGCAGCAAGGTCGAGAGGGAAGTTGTGAGCATTACGCTCATGCATTACTTCCATGCCCAGGTTAGCACGGTTAAGTACGTCTGCCCAGGTGTTCAGGACACGACCATCGTTAGCAAGGATGGACTGGTTGAAGTTGAAACCGTTCAGGTTGAACGCCATAGTGCTGACGCCAAGAGCAGTGAACCAGATACCGACAACAGGCCACGCAGCGAGGAAGAAGTGCAAAGAGCGTGAATTGTTAAAGGATGCATACTGGAAAATCAAACGACCGAAGTAACCGTGAGCGGCGACGATGTTGTAGGTCTCTTCTTCTTGACCGAACTTGTAACCATAGTTCTGGGACTCTGTTTCAGTTGTTTCACGAACAAGTGAGGAAGTAACAAGACTTCCGTGCATAGCAGAGAAAAGAGATCCACCGAATACCCCAGCAACACCGAGCATATGGAACGGATGCATAAGGATATTGTGTTCTGCTTGGAATACAAGCATGAAGTTAAAAGTACCAGAGATACCAAGAGGCATACCATCAGAGAAAGAACCTTGACCGAAAGGATAAACGAGGAATACAGCAGATGCTGCTGCGACTGGAGCAGAATATGCTACACAGATCCAGGGACGCATACCCAGGCGATAAGACAGTTCCCACTCACGACCCATGTAGCAGAAGATGCCAATGAGGAAATGGAATACTACCAATTGATATGGACCACCATTGTACAACCACTCGTCGAGTGATGCTGCTTCCCAGATGGGATAGAAGTGGAGTCCAATTGCGTTGGAAGAAGGTACAACTGCACCAGAGATGATGTTGTTACCATACATGAGTGAACCAGCAACGGGTTCACGGATGCCGTCGATATCGACGGGAGGTGCTGCAACAAATGCAGTGATGAAGCATACGGTAGCTGCCAACAGAGTTGGAATCATAAGCACACCGAACCAACCGACATAGAGACGGTTGTTTGTAGACGTAACCCAGGAACAGAACTGTTCCCAGTTTGACACACCAGATTGCTGGCGTGAGAGAGTAGATTGAGCCATTGTAATCGTAAAAGGGTAAGTAAGGTCAGTAGGGATCTGACGAATAAAATATTCCCACACCACCCTCCAGTGTGGGTATGAAGGACTGTTGTTTTACCACGCTGTTTAGTCCTGGTAAGGCGTGGGTATGTTACGAAACTGTGATGCTCCGTTACATTAGTTTACCTATTTATTATACAGGAGTGCGGAAAACCAGTCAACCCTTTAAAGATGAGCGTTTATACCTATCTTTGAAGGGGTGCTTGGGAACCTTGTGCTTGGGGTTGCGTCGTAAATCTCTCTTGAGATCCCTAAGAAACTTAAGGTGACTCTTGATTTCAGAACGATGCATCCTCAACACCATACTCAGTATAGCATGGAACAATCTCCCACTGCTCCCAATCGATCTCTTTATCAGCCATCATTTGTTCCAGTTCATCAGTCGTCACACTGTGCTTGATGACCACTGTTTCTTTTGTATTTTTCTTGTAGATATGAAAAACTCTGTCGTTTAGCATTGAATTTATTCGTACCTTGTATATGTATTCATTTATTTTGTATCATTAGATACTGTTTAGTTTGGATAACCGAAACTCCAGTTCGCGAACACGCTTCTCCAAGTCAGAAATGCGTTCTTGATCTGTTCTAGTAGTTTCTTCTCCTGATGCAGGAACAAACGCTGAGTCTGCCCACATCTTTTTCCATAATCCAGACATAAAAAAAGAGGGTATGTACCCTCTAATTATATCATTAAATTGGATTGGTAGCGGGAATCATCATCCCGCCACCATAATCGTCATCATCCTCATCATTGCTGCTCAAGGCAAGCATTAAAAAGAAAGGGGTAATGATAAAGATCAGCGTTTGTAATAGTGTCCAGTCATACGTCATGACTTACCTGCTACTGCTGCAATAGGAATTAGCATCAGCAATGCTGCTACTAAGAATCCCATTACCAAATACCTGGGATGAGTTGTCCTGTAGTTGCATAGGAACCGAATGCTGCAATGATACCGATCATCGCTGCCCAACCGTTGAGTTTTTCTGCTTCTGGGGTCATAGTAAATCTCCTGTAAAAGTTAGTTGATAGAAGTGATGGGATAATCATCTTCTTCAGATGCCGAAAGCACCGAAGAAGAAGATGCTACCAGTGGTAGCGTAAGAAACAACTGCTGCAATAAAACCAAGCATCGCAGTGCGACCATTCAGTTTTTCAGCACGCTCTGCATAAGTCTCATAACCATAGCGTTCTGCTGCGGTCTTGTCGATATACATACGAGGTTCGGTGGCGAACATGTTTGTTCTTCCACCATCTTCAGTTGTAATTGAACCTGAGCGAGTCATGATCTTAAAGATTTGTTACATTACATAGTATATATGTAAAGAACCGTAAAAGTCAAGCCCCCTTTCATAAGAATTTCTTAGCTTTCGTATAATTGAAGTTAAAATTGAACCTACCCTTAGCGTTTGTAGTGGTTGTTGAGTTGTGTGGGATGGATCCATCAAACAGATACAGTCTATTCTCAATGCTTTCTATAGTGGTATCCTCACCTATTCTGGTGTACCCATCGCAAGTATTGAGGCAATAGATTGCTGCCCCATGAGAGAATTTACAATCAGAATGTTGTTGATGCTCATATATCTCTGATGTATGTGGATAAAAATTGATCTTGATACGTATCCACGTTGCGAAATCTGGTAGATGTTTTTTAAATAATGATTGAATCTCATCAAAATGCTGACTCAATGGTCGATGATCTCCATAGATTAAATGGATACCATACCAATTGTCTAAGGAATCTTTCTCTTGACTAGTAGCAACAACATCATGAAGTTCAAAAGAAAGATTATCATTCCACATCACTGCTTCCTGAAGAAACCTTAGTTGATCTTCTGGTAATAAGTTATCGATAATCATTATTGAATTGTTGCAAAAGCGACTTGAGTGTAACGTGTTTCTTTAGTGAATTGATCTGTACCTATACATGGACCATGAGGCATGTGTCCATTGAATAAGATAGCACGGTTTGGTTTAGCTTGTAAGGTAAAAAGAGGTGGAAAATTTTTCTTTGGTTCCATGAACTCATACTTATCTCTATTCTCATATTCATAGATATTGATTCCCTCTCCCTCCTCATAGTGCTTGTTCATAAACACAACCATAGAAATCATATTAGAACTGTCTGAATATGATGCATCATTATGAATGTTGTACCAATTGTTTTGGTAATCAAACCATTCATTCGTAAATTGAAACGCATTAAATAATATCCTATCCTTACATTCAACTCTCTCTACAGAAACCTCTGCTAACTGCGCGACGAGATGTTTGTAGTCTGTAGTAACAGGACATTGAGTCATCGTCATGCTGTATGCATAAGAAGAACGACCATCAAAGTGACTAATATTATCAGATTTATGTACAGGACAGAAAGGAAGTTTTAGCATTTCCTCATGAGCATGTTCAAACTTCTCATAAAAATTGTTCATCGTGTATATTTTTGTACATCCTAGATCTATTTCTTGTATTGAAATAGACTTATTGATGATAAAAGAATCTAAATCAATAATATTTTCAGAATTGATGAGCATGTGGATTGATAAATAGACTTAGAGATCTCAGATATGTATTCTACCATGAAAAAAGCACTTATGCTTTTTGTTATGTTTTCAATGGTGACTCCCGCTTTTGCAGGCGGGCTCGTAACTAAGCACGCATCCAGTGTACAACTAACTGTTGATGCTGCTAGATCTACTGCATCGAGAATCGGATCCTCGTTCAGTATCTCAGGTAGTGGAGTTGACACTACGGACGGTACGACTGCTAACACTATTTCTGCTGGTACTATCACCTCTGGTGTGTACAGTCCTGGTACTATTGCAGCAACTCAGGATACTCCTGGTAATGCATTTAGTTTTAGTCAGTCTTATACACAGGCTGATGCTGTTCCTCAATCAGCACCAACTGTAGGTGCTGTTCCTAACTTCTCCTCAATTACTTCTTACACAGCTGGAACTGCTGGTGATCTAGCAGGTACTATCGGCACTACTGGTGCTATCAGCATCACGGCTGGTGGAGCTGGTACTACAGCAACAGGACAATTTGTTAGTGAGATTACTGTAATTGATTGAGGACGTTCGTAATGACGATTTCTGGATCGACTTACTGGAGTATTGCGACAAGTGCGGTGGCAGTATTAGTTACTGCTGCCGCTGCCCAGGCGGTCCCCGTGGTCCCAAACTTCACCCAGGGCTCAATGACGAGCCACACAGAGACGACTCAGACTATAACTGAGACTATCAACTCCATGGACTATAGCACAGGGTATCAATACTCTGCAACTGGTTCAGGAGTAACAGCAAGTGGAAACTTATCTCCCACTACAGGCACAAATAATGTAACTATTGAAGGAGTAACTTCATCATGGACAGGTGTAACAGGCAAACCAACGTTCACACAAACAACACCAGGAGCAGCGTTCCAGTTCACAGAAACTTTATCTTCTCCAGGTTTACAAAATCATACGATCATCCAAAGGGTGACCGAGGTTACAAGCGTAACAGACACTACAAGTATTTTCTCCCAGTAATTGCTGCTCTAGTAGCATCACCAGTTAATGCTGAAACTGTTGGCGGTGTTAGTGCAACTGCATCTCCAATCGCGAATAGCTCAGGCTCAGTGACCAACCAGGCAATTCAGGTTTTACAAGGTCCATATATTACTAATACTTATGGTGGTGGTATTCAGTGTCAAGGTCCCACTAGAAACTTCACACCTTATGTAACAGGAACTGCATCGGCATCAAAACCATACGAACCATATTATTGGGATCCAGTGTACGATGTCACCGATAACTTTGGTGCGTTCGATGATAATGGAAATGATATTGGGGATGGAATTTTAGACAACCCAGGAGATATTGTCTTCCATAAAAAAACTAGAACTGGACAGAAAGATAACTACAGTCTAGGTGTTGGTTTCTCTATGACGTGGAGTACACCAACAGATAAAAAACTACAAGACCTGTGTAAGAAAGCTGCTACAACACAGATCGCATTGCAGGAACAATTAACAGCAAATAAAAGATTAGATTTTGAGATCGCGAGACTAAAAAATTGTGGTGAATTATTGAAGGCAGGAATCCGCTTTACTCCAGGAACAAAGTATGCAAAAATCTGTGCAGATGTACAGGTATCTGGTGTGAACTTTATGGTTCCACACGTACACAAGATTCCTTCTACTTCTTCGTCTTCGCCTTCACAGCGCGAAGCTTTGCAATCGCTTCATTCCTCTGACGCTGCTCTGCTCGGCGCTCCCTTACAGATTCAACCTTAGGTTTCTTACCTCTGATCTGAGCAACCTTCTTCAATACTTTCTTCACTGTAGGTTTGATCACCTTCAGAAGTATATCTGCGAAAGGTTTAGCAAGCAGTGCAGAAGTAGTAGCAACAACAGCAATACCCCCAGTGGTGATTACGGTCCCCGTTGGGGGTAATCCATTTATGGCTTGTTCAATGATAGGTACATCACGCACCTCACGAATACATTGATTGCCGACTAATTTATATCCAGTAACTTCTTTCCTACCACTGTCGAAAATAAAACCAACAGGTTCTTCCGACAATTGTTTCTGGGTAGGACATTGAATCGTTGGAACAGTATCTTTTGTGTTTGGAGTTTTTGCTGCTGGCGTTTCTGTTTCTTTTCTTTCTGGTGGAGAACCAATGGGTGGTACTGGTGCTTCATAATTAAATTCTAGATCATCTTTGTTGTAATCCATAGCATTAAACGATGGAACACCAGCATCACAGTATACTTTTACACCCTTAGGATCATCATCACTAAGGATACCACTCTTCTCTTTGCTAGTGTTCTGTTCATGTGCCTCTACACAGCCAGGCATATCAACGATAGGCACACCAATATCCACCGTCACAGGCAGTGATCTATACACTGGTGCTGGCGGTGGAATTCTTACTGTTATAGGGTTCACATCAATATCACCGATGTCGATGTTATTGATATCAATATTTGGAATACTCATTAGCAATCATTAAATACAGCACCAACTTGTGAACCCATTTCAGAACCTGCTTTCTGTCCTAGGAGTAGTGCCCAACCACCTGCTAACCAACCCACGTAGGGGATGCTAGCAACGGCAGGAACGGCGACTCCAGCAGCGATAGCACTACCTGCCATTGCACCTTGAGATCGTGCTCCAGCGTCCGCCGCGATACACTCTGCGCTGACTCCTCCTACAGTCTTTCCCACTTCACCTATTTCACCTCCCCCGATGTTGCGGGTGCCGTCCATAGTGTATTGATCTCTACGATACTCAGTTCGTTTCTCAGATCCTCCGCCAAACATTCCTCTCTTTTCTTTGTCTAGATCAAGAGATCTTTCTGACTCAAGAATAGTGGGATCGTTTGCTTTGTATTCAATACTATAACCGTCTCTACCTGCATGAATTTTATAGGAAGAGTAATCACCACGAGGGATATTGATAGTTGGAACTGGTGGAACTGGTGGTTCTTCTGGTTGTCTGATTACATATCCAACTAAACCTATATGAGACACAGCGAACAATGCACCAACGGTTCCGATAAGGATCTTAAACGTTGATGGTTTTTTCTTCTCTGGTTCTATAAACTTAGTGAGTGTTTCTTCTTCATTCATGGTAACGATGGGAGTGCGGGACCTGTAACTTTAGGTAACTCAGGTACTGCAGCATCAACCATACCAGGGAGAGCACCAGCAATTGCTTCTGCTGCTGCTTTAGCTACCTTTTCTTTTGCATTTTCAATCAGTGCATCTTTTTGGATGTAGACATAAACTCCACCACCAATGATGCTAGCAGTTCCTACGAATGATAGGACCGCTAATACATTAATTAACTTTTGCATTTGTTTCCTCCTGTTTTCCAATTGTAGGTGCTTTTTTAGGAGCACTACCATTTTTAGCAGGACTCAATCCGAACGCAGCTAACGAGCCGCTGAAGACGGAAGCTATAAAAGTTGGATCAAAATCTAGAATCTTTTGACCGTTGGGAAGTCTAACGTATGAGAACGTGAGTAGAGAGGCAGACCATATAAGTACAACGACTTTCACTAAATTACCAAGAACTTCACTTTTATCTTCATCATCCTGCTTCTCTTGTACTTCGATCTCCGATGGTTTAGTTTCAGACATTTTTTTCCTCCACGGTAAACATCGCATGGATCATATGTATAGAGTAAGGCAACTTTATTTATACTATCTCTCTCCTGGTCTGTACGCATTACCTCTGGGGAACAATTGTCCAACCCTAGGTCTCTTGTCTTTCAAGAAGTCTCTACTTGTGGTTAGAGGTGTTGTATCTTGCAGTGCTACATTATTTGGGAAGTCAAAATGATCTACTATAGCAACAGCACCTGATGTTGTATCTGCAGGTACAGTAATTTCATCAACCTCTTCAAAGAATCTAGGATATAGTTGACCATAATCTACAAATGCAGGAGGTCTACCAGGAGATACAAACTTAATTGGTTGATAGATGAGCGTCATATTTGGGAACCTTGGCCAATTTCTTGGATCATTCCATGTCTTAGTAGAGCTAGTATTTCTATTAAAATGTGTAGTTGGTACAGTCATATCAATAGCAGTAGTAGCTCTCTCAGGAACCCAGTTAACAATAGGAGGTGGAGTAACATCTGTCCAATTAGATGTGTGTTGATTACCTCGTGTAAGATGTACATTCTGTGTTGTTGCTAATGCGGAAGAGAATGCAAACGATATGTTTCCATGTGCTTTTGTTCCGTTCGACATACTAGCATCATCAGTATGCTGATTACCTCTAGCAAAAGCAAGAGTCCAGTTAGCATCAATAGCAGGGTTGACTTTCCAATACTTATCAAGATCACTACCAGCGTAGCTACCAAATTCCATCTCAGACATAATTGGTTGTCCAAATAGAACTTGATCTATACCACCAGTAAATGTTCTGATGTTATTAACACCACTACCAGTGAGAGTAAAACTATAGGTTTGTGCATTACCAGTGGAGGTATCTGTTACTATTACAGTAAAAGATGTATCACCAAAGTAACTACTTGTAGAAGATGATCCTAGGTAACCTGTATCTGTATTAAAAACTAAGTTAGTACCAATCAAACTATCACCAGTGATTGTCCATGGTCCTACGTCGAGTGTTTCTCCACCACTGGTAGTGGTTGCACTTGAATACCCTAGGTTAATACTAACATTAGAGTTATGTGCGATAGGACTCTGACTGATTGTTCCTTGTCCCTGTGCCCATACATATGTTTTTTCAACAAAAGGAAAGATAGCGCCCCTCAATCTAGAGGGAGTAAACGTACTAGATGCAGGGTCAAAATATCCAGCGTCAACAGGAAGACCAGTACCGACAGGTGTACCAGTAGGAGGTGTTGCAGTTTCTTGTGCATCAGTTCTGGTTTCTAAGTTCACACTTCCAAAATGAGGACCGTCAGTCTCTTGGTGTGTACCACTAATGATACCTAAAGAGAATGGTCCAGCACCACCGACATTGATATTGGTTGATGTAAATATATTACCACTACCAAGATCGATTGTTACTGTATTTTGTACAGCATCTTCACCAACAATACCATACCAATTTTTCTCGAATACAGATGTTATATTGATGTTACCTACTAGTGTTGGTACAGGAACTGGTGTTCTCAACTGAGCTTTTTTACCAACGTTACCTAAAAAGTGAGACGCATCTACTGGTTGAAACTTAACTACAAGATGAGAAGACCCACTAGTAGTGCTGAATGGATCAGCAGAGATTTCTCTCTCATCCATTTCATCAATAGGATAGTTAGAACTCCTTCCACTATTTGTTCTATGTCCTGGGTTAGAAGTATTGATCCAGTTTTTCGATAGCGTTGGTACACCAGAGAAACTTTGATTGTAATTATGATATTCAGCCCAACATGCTAAGATACCAGTAACGATAGGTGCAGAGAAAGAAGTACCTCCAATATTTTGATACCATGAACCCCAAGTATCTAAGTAATTAGTTGTAGTTGTCCAATCATAAGTAGGACACTCAACTCTAACACCAGGAGCAACAATGTCTACAGAATTTCCATAGTTAGAAAAGTCAGCATAGGTATCGTTGTACTCGGTAGCACCAACACTAATTTTCGGTTGATTAAAGTCAACGTTATTGAATCTTAAATCTTGTGGTCCTGCTGTTCTAGCTCCTGCAGCAAACTTTGCTTGCATAGGACCAAGGAAAGTATCTTGTGCTGAATCAAATCCGTTACCAGCAGAACGAACAATAATAATATTTTCTGATCTACAAACAATACTTTCGATCTCATCCATTGCTTCCAGATCATTTGCAGGAAAGTCTGTTCCTACATCATTGAGTTCAATAACAGGTGTACCTCCAGAAGGAGTGCCTGCTCCAAAAGAAGCGTTGATAATTGCTCGTCTGTTATCACCTTTGTAGTATGAATGTGTACTATCGTTGTGATCAATAACTGCTTGGTATGCTCCAAGGATAGCAGAGAATGTACCACTTACATTAGAATTAAATGCTTTCAGGGAATATATTCGTGCTCTCTTCGCAACTCCATATCTATATCCCGAAGCCATAATTGCACACTCAGTACCATGACCCTCATCATCTTCATTGTTAGTACCATAAGCACCAGCATAATGTGGTAACTGATAGACTCTATAGTCTCCCTGCTCAGATGTACCATCTAAATTAGTTCTATTATCTGGATGAAATAATTCTGGATGGAGTGCTGCACCAGCACCAGTAGGTCTACTAGCACCCCTAACTCCACTATCAATGATATAGATATCAACATTATTCCCAGTGTGAGTGTAGCTGAACTGAGAGTTCATTGCTGATCTTTCTCTCTTGGAAATTCTATCCAAGTGCCATGTATCATACGACATACAAATAGCACCATACCTCTGTGGAGATATAGTGTTCCTACCCATACCAGGATGAGCAGTACAATAGAAGAACAATCTAGATGCTGTTGATGTACCAAAAGTTACGGTGATACCAGACCCAGCAGAACCAGGAGAATTTCCTAAAACAGTAACACCTTGAGTATATTCTACGCCTCCATTATGAGTACCATCCTGCATCTCAGATAACCTAAAAGGATGTCCAGCGTTAGTAGGATCTCCCTGATCAAATGTGAGTGTAGTTCCTGCAGGTATACCTGCATAGTTGGTAGGGATAAACCAACCACCAGTTCCACTGTTAGAGAACTCGTATACGTTTGCTCCGTTTAGTTGATTAACACGAACATATACAGTACCAGTACCACTACCAGCAGCAAACTTAGTGTTATCAATTGCACTCAGGTCAGCACTATCCAACTGGACAGACTCATTAGTCCTATCTACAGGATCTAATTTATAAGATCTATCCCAGAAACATTTATGTCCACACTGATTAACATCCCACTTTACTTGGTCAATGTTTTCATCAGGAATATCAAAAGTTAATGTACGAAAGCTTCTATAACTTTCATGGAACTGAGCGTATGGTAGTCTTGCTTCAATAGATGAACGGATGTCCTCTAGTGGAGATCTACCACACGCTTTTACTACTAACCTTTTCATCCTACCCCCGATCAGGTTGTTCTAGCACAGAATAGAATTCCTCTAGTTCTGTCTGTTTGTTCGTAAGATCCTGTAATTACAGTATAGATTTCAGATGCACTAACGGTAATAGTATCACCTTGCTGAATGTTTGCTGCTGGTGTAGCAACATCAAAGTCAATCATAGCAAAGTCATTAGGTAGATAGTATGGTACTGGAGCTACCTTAGCACTCAAAGGAATACCTTTGATAACTGCATTAAAGTTGGTAGAGTTAGGAAGTCTTGTTTGAGCATAATCATTATTATAATCACCACCAACACTTCTGTAAGTATGATCTAAATTAGATCTAGTATAGATGTGTACATTATTACTGCTACCAAACTCAGTATCTAGTGATGTAGATCCATAATCAGTATCAACATAATCGGTTCCTCTACCATAAGGATAACTTCCATTAGTTACTACTGGTAAGAATCCAAACTCAGCATTTCTCTTAGAGAAGCTAGTATTATGATAGTAATTGTGCTGACCACCAAAGAAAGATCTAAATTTGATTGATGCAGCTGCATCGCTTGTGTTTGGATAGATTACAGTAACACCACCCAAGAACAAATGATCATAATCAAATAGTCCAGGAGAAGTATAATCATGCACAAACCAAGTCATGAAACTATTCTCTCTCAACTTAGTTGATGAAAGGTTAGGTTGCTTGAAAGAATACACAACAAAGTTTGGATCAGATCCAGACTGATAAGAAATTAGATCAAGGGAATATGCATTGTATGCATTTCTATCTGCAATAATTTGACCATGATCATCATGTCTAGCAGTAGCTACTGATCCTGAACTGCTACTCATGTTGGAATCATTATAACGGTGCTGTCTAGGATTACCAACCCTATCAAAATATTCATCACCTTTGAAACGAGCATCATACATATAATCTGCTCTGTCGTCATATGTTACATTAGCATCATTTTGATAATCGTAATCGTGACCCTTACCTACACGCGCATTACTGTTAATGGTGTATGAATTAGGAAGAACTGTTGATTGTGGAGAAAAGTCAGATCCAGTAACAATATTAATTTCTACCTGACCAGCAACATCTTCGTTAAATTGATACATCTGATAGGTATACCCATATACCTTACTAGAATCAATCTCCCTTCTACAAACACCCCAAGGAGCTACAGCAGCTTGTCTCGCTTGCTTATCATAGAAAGAATTTGCTGCGCCAAACTGAGAGAGAACAACACTAGACTGACTAGCAGCAACCACAGTAATTGTATGAACACAAACAGTGGTATCGTCCTGTCTTATATAATATGTTCCTGCTTGTCCAGGTGCAGGTTTCCACTTAAGATACTGAGAATCAATATCAGAGTCTGATCCGAGGGCACCTTGGTTAACTACATTATTAACAGACCAGTCTTCTAAATGTTGATCATCATATGTACTATCTTGATTTAAACTAGTATCATTCAAGAAATCATACCACATAATATACGTGTAATCAGTCTGCCCTTTAAGTAAGAGTGTATCACCCTCAGCAATTGTGATGTTTCCTGCAACCTGAAGTCCACCCTGAACATTGACTGCACCATTAGCATCAACACCAGTCAGATTATTAGCGCTATCATACTCTAGAGTATAAGTGCTACCACCAGTAGCATACCCTTCAACGTAAACTGTTACGTTAATATCTTGTACACCATTAGAACCATTACCACCAAAATCTAAATCATTAAGAGTCAGAACATCTCCATTAGCATACCCTCTACCAGCACGATTAAGTGAAACTCTTTTTACTTTACCGTTGTATACATGAACCTCAAAACTAGCACCTGTACCAGTACCTGTCTGAGCAGAAGGACGAACATCATAGTAATAGTCCCAGGTAAACAGACCAACACGTTGAGTATTCTCACCACCATAAGTATGTGACTTAATACCAGCAATCAATCCACTAACAGCAGCAGTGTTTGCTCCGACTGTGGTATGTGCCTGCTCGATCAGATCAATAACATCACTTCTCGACCATCCAATTGGTTTGCTATGTGTAGTTGCGGTTACAGCCATGTTCTATTTACGCCTCCAGTTGCAAGAGAGTGAGAGTTGCAGTGATTGTTGTGTTCTGACCAGAAAGATTTTTAACGTTTAGATAGACAGTGGTGTTGACTGGTGATTCAGTATTACCACCAACAGTGAATGGAGTAACAATTTGTTGTTGATTCTGACCTGTGGTAATTACTTCTGCAATTACACCAGAACCAGGATCTGGGTCTTCACCTACATTCCTAAGTAAATCGTCAGTTCTTGCTTGGCTACTACTATATATGCGACACCATGCCGCATCAGATAGATTGACTTGGATCAGAGCATATGATTTAAATCCAGTTAGATTTAATGTATCGTATGTGTTATCAGCAAGGAGAATTGTGGTTCCACTAACAGTTGTTCTACTAGAAAGAGTACCACCCCCTCCACTTCCACCACCAGTAGCACTAAGTACACCACTAGCAGTAATAGCAAGACCAGATCCAACAATAACACCACCCAACTGTGAGGTTGTAGCGGCAACAACATTAGCGACACCAGAAGTTTGATCTACATTAATAGTAGGACCATTTTTGATACCACCCAGTGTAGTTGGAGATGCAATACCAATAGCACCAGCAGCAGTGCTAAGAACTCCACTGTTATCGATAGTTAATCCACTACCAACTTTAACTGCACCAAGCACAGTAGAAGATGCATAAGGAAGATCTACACTAGCAACACCAGTTCCACTATTGATTGTAATTCCAGAACCAATCTTAATACCACCTAGTACAGTAGCAGAAGCAACAGGAATTGACTGAACATTAGCACTAAGAACACCTTGGTTGCTAATTGTTAATCCGTTTCCAATTTGGACACCACCAACAGTTGCATAAGTTGCTAAAGGCAGAGTATATCCACTAGGAGCAGCGCTAATCTGTCCGTTTGATGGATCCATGGTAATACTAGTTCCATCAATTCTAACGCCACCTAAGACTGTTGTAGATGCAGTGGGTAGTGAATAGAAAACAGAAGGTTTATTTATAATCTGACCTAAACCACTGGTAGCATTCCAATCAGCATTTACTGGTTGAGTGCTATTAAAAACAATTCTATTGTTAGCAGGTTCATGAGTCAGTGTTGTACCACCTAGAGCAAGAATTTGATAACTAGATGTTGTACCATCTGTAGCAGTAAGAGTAACTGTAGCTTCGTTACTTGATAATGTAGTTCCTACAGAAAGACTGTAATTGTTTAGGTTGTTATAGTTAGTTCCATCATTTGTCCACTCCCACTTATCAGTAGCTTCATTCCAACGTAAGGTTGTATCAGGTTCACTACCTCTATCAATTCTGATCGATCCATTCTGTGATGGAGTACCAGTCTGACCATCGTTGATAACAATCTCAGTCGCAGATACGTTGAGAGTGTTGACGTTAGTATTAGTTGTTGTCCCTTGTACAGTAAGGTTACCAGTGACTACGAGGTCACCAACAGATAAGTTATTAGATGTAGTACCACCTCTACCTGTAATCGTATCAAGAGTATCAGACTCTGCTGTTAGATACGTAGGAGTAAAGTTTTCCCACTGAGATGTAGAACTGTTGTACTTGAGGAGATCACCAGCAGTTAGGGTAGAAATAGTTACATCAGTTAGATTAGGAAGTGCAACTGAACTTAAGTAACCTGCAGCACCATGATCACCCCATCCATATGCAGCATTCCATTCTGATAGGTTTGTTAATGTAATGCTACCAGCAGGTGCTGCAGCAAACACAGGATCAGTTTCTGCTGCAGTAGCAGCGTTTCCTGGTTTCCATCTACCAGTAGTAGAATCCCAAATTAATGCTTGACCATTTGTTGGTGCTGATGTTGCTGTATCAACATCTTGGAAAGTATTGATACCAATGTTAGCAAGAGATCCAGCAACTAGGTATCCCTGACTACTATGATCACCCCAACTGTATGCTGCATTCCACTGAGTAGATCCAGATGATCCAGCACCTGTAGTAATACCACCAGTGAATGTTGCATCACCTATAGAAGTAAAGTTGGCGGTTCCAGATACAGTTAAGTTGGTTACTGTAATGTTGGGGTCACCAGAAAGTCCAGTAGAAGTACCACTGATACTTACGCCAGACATCAATGCTGTGGATGGATTATAGTAAAGAGTATCATCCGCAAATGTTTCTACATTACCAGTAGCAGCAGATCCAAGTATGACTGCTAGGTTAACATTATCACTTGCTTTTGTAGTTACATTCAGAATATTATTCTGTTCGTTCAACCAAGCAGATGAACCATCATATCTGATGACCTGATCTGTTGATAGAGATGATAGTGTTACATCAGTTAGACCACCAAGAGTGGTAGATCCACCACCGCCACCACCAGCAGGAGGTAGAGACTCCCATGACGATCCATTCCACTCCCAGGTTATACCCGCTGCAGTGTATTGTTGTCCAACCGTAGGATTGGATGGAAATGTAATAGCCATATGATTAGTCTAACCCCTAGGGTATTTATTAGAAGAATGCAACCTCTACGTTGCCGTTCATGTTTGAAGGATGCAAGGTGCAGACATACTGGAACGTTGTAGATGTATTAGTTCCACTAACTTCACTATATGGAACAGTAATATACTGAGTTCCTGTCTTACTACCAGTGATCCAACCTGCAGCATATCCAGGGTGAACAACACCACCAGATCTAAACTCCAGAGGATGACTAGAACCAGCAGTATTGATAATCTTATACTTCAATCCAGCATGGATTCTGAGGTTAATAGTCTGTGCAGTAGATGTTGGATAACCAGTTCCAGTAAATGAATAGCTGCTAGCTCCATTCGCAGTGAATGTAAGTGTTCCAACAATAGATTCTTCAATAGAATTAGGACCAGGATTAGATCCAGCAACCCACGTTACATTTCCTGCACCATCACTGGTGAGGACATCACCACTACTACCATTAGTGGTTGGATAAGTCAGACCACCAGCAGTGAGAGATCCTTTTGCTACAATGTTTCCAGTTGCACCATCTAACTCAACAGCATTAAGAGCACCGAAGTTGTTATGCTTGAGGTATATACCACTAGCTCCACCTGCACTGGAACCAACTTGTAACTTACCAGATACACTATCTACAACAAACATTTCGTTGGTGTTTGTATCAGTAATAACAAAAGCAGTTGCTGCATAGTTATCAATGAAAACAGGACCAGTAAATGCACCAGTACCTGCTACTTCGATACCACTAGCAGTTGTCTCCAACTTCTTAGTATTACTATGATATAACTCTACTGATCCACCATTCTTTAAGACGATACCTTGATTACTTGAGTTGCAATAGTGTCTTACATCTTGACCACCAGTAGGGAGGAAGTCAGTAAAGTTAGTACCAACATCAGTAGATGCAACAAATACACTTCCAGTACCAAGTTTAAGAGTCTGACCATTAGGAATAGTTACACCAGTAGCTGAAGTAAGAGAATTAGTGTCTACACTACCAACATAGAGAGTTCTCCACCTTGTAGTAGTTTCACCAAGATCATATGTTCCATCAGTTGAACAGAGTACATGACCATTGAATGTACCATTACCTGTTACAGAGATACCAGTAGAAGTAGTTTCTAGTTTTGTTCCACCACCACCATATCCCAGTTTTACATGTGCTGTATTATTAGTGTATGCATCGTTTCCAACATCAATAGTAATAATTCCAGTGTATAGATTAGCACCACCAACTTCACCTTTAGTACCAATGTAAAGGTTGTTTTCATCAACAACAATCCAGTTCGATGTACCATGCACTCCATCTTGCATATGGTACATAGACATATCATTACCAAACTTCAATGTATTGGTGTTTCCAAATGCATTAGCAAGTTGAGTGACGATGCCCATCTGAATTCCAGTAGAGCTACCCGACGCACTACTAGAGTTTGCTACCCATGCATAGTCAGTACCATTCCAACTTAGAACATGACCTGATGTAGCACCACTTACATTCAAGTGAGAGTCTACATCACCATCAGCATAAGATCCACCACCACTTGAAGTTCCACCAGCAGGGTTAGCATCAACCCAGACATTAGAGTAACGAACCTTCAGTCTACCAGCATCACTCTCCCACCACAGATCACCAGAGTTAGGATTCGCTGGAGGATTATCAGAGATAGTTACATTAGCACCACCAGTAGCAGCAGAAATAAACTCAAGTGCTGTACCACCAGAGTTGACTGCGAGAACCTGTCCAGCAGATCCCATAGACGCTGGAGTATCAGTGAGACCCAGGAACGTAGAGGATCCACTACCACCACTAGATGCACCATTTGTCCAGTTAGTTCCATTAAAGTAAAGAACTTGACCCGATGTAGGTGTGGTTAAAGAAACATCAGTTAGTTGATCTAGTTGCTGAGCACCACTACCACCGCCACCAGTAGCAGCATTCTGCCATGTTACATTTCCTGCACCATCACTAGTAAGAACCTGCCCAATAGTTCCATTCGTATTTGGATAAGTTAAACCACCAGCAGTTAGTTGTCCTACAGTAATATTATTAATGGTAGTAGCACCTCTACCAGTTACACTATCAAGAGTGTCTGTCTCTACTGTTAGATAACCTGCAGATGCATGATCACCCCAACTATACGCTTCGTTCCAGTTTGCCTTCTCTGTGTTCGTTGCTTGTAGATATCCAACAGAAGAATGATCGCCCCAGTTATATGCCTGAGTCCAATTAGTAATATGTGATAGTAGAATACCTGATGCAGGAGATGCAGTGAATAAAGGATCTACTTCAGTTGTAATGAAGTTGGTAATATCAGGTGGAGTGTACGTAAGTACATTTGTAGCAGAGTTAAAGTCTAAGTTACCAGAACCAAGAGGAGTAGAGTTGTTCTGTACAAACAAAGAACTATTCTGTTGAACACTACCACTCGCGGTAATAGTAGTAGGAACCCATCTACCACCAGAAGCACTGTAAGATAGAATCTGTCCATCACCTGCAGGTGTAGATAGATCAACGTCTAAAAGATCACCAATGTTTCTAACACCACCAACAGGAAGCCACTGACCATCCTGATACATCTGAAGTTGATTATCACCATTATTATAAATTACAGATCCATTCAGAACATTTAGAACATCACGCTCACTATTGTTCTTACTTGGGAATCTAATATAATCGAGTGCTTGCAGTTCTGTAATAGTCGCACCAGTTGATACTATATTATCTGATACAAGATATCCTTTGAGTCTTAACTCACCTTGAGTGGGTTCAAACTGAATCTTATCCGATCCAGCAAATCCACCGTTGTTATTATACTGAATAGAATAATCATTACCACCAGCAACAATACCACCCGCACCTGCTGCACCTGTGTTTGGTGCTGTAGAAATATTTGTAATCCTACCACTAGGATCAACAGAGATAACAGGAATGGTTGCAGAGCTACCATAAATTCCGTTAGGAACTGCAGTTAGACCTTCTAACTGTGCTGCAGAACCAGTATATGTTGTAGCGTTAATACCACCTGTAATAGTTAAGTTTGTAAATGTAGGAGTTGCACTGGTGCTGAGATCCTGAGCAACAGAGAACTCTAGTCTTGTTCCCTGAATATTATCTGTTCTTGTTAGAGTAACACCAGTACCAGCAGATAGAATTATCTCTTCAGCGTACCCAGTGCTATCTGTTAAACGAATACTCTTTCTATTAGGTTGTTGTTGATTCTCAACAGTTAAACCATATGTTGTGTTATCAGCATTGATGGTTAGTCTCTTCTGGACATTATCCATCGTGACTAGAGCACTACCAGTACCAATAATTCTGACGATATCGTTAGAGTTTACCTGAGCAGTAACACTATTGTCTCCAATACTCCACCCATTATATGTTGGAGGAATAGCAGACCAAGATGTGTCTTGTCCGTCTGTTATTAGATACTTAGAAGCGTTTCCTGCTTGTGAAGGTAGGAATGCATTTAAAGCATTGTTAGCAGTAGTCTGTCCTGTACCACCATATGCAATGTCGATAGTTTGTGCTTCCCATCTACCTGCACCTAGAACACCAACAGATTCAAGTGAAGATTGTCTTACATTATTACCAAGTGCGGTGCTAGTGATAACTTCATCACCATCAATCTTGTATTCTCTTCCACTAGCAAGATTAAAGTGTTCAGAAGAAGTCCAAGAATCATCCGTATTGTTCCACAAGATGGTATGATCTTGATCTCCCTTCAGTCTAATTCCTCCGCCATCTGCTACAGCATCTGTAGGAATTAGAACATCATTTAGATTAATAAATTTGTCTAGAGTTGTTACAGTAACCGAATTACTTGTAGTAGTTGTACCTTGTACAATCAGATTACCACTAACAGTTACTTGCTGGAATGTAACAGGATCAGTCGGACCAACAGGTTGTCCAATTTTAATCTTATTATCAGCAGTAACTGTAACACCACTCTCTCCAACATATGTGGTGTTTTCATCATCAACATTGATAGTAAATGTTCTACCAGACTGACTGATTGTCGCTGCGCCAGTTCCTACTAGATTAATATCACCATCAGTATAATTCTGTCCACCAGAACCTACTCTAGTAATAGTATTAGTATCAGTATAAGAAGAATCAATAATAATCCTTCCAGCATTTCTTGTAAGAGAGACATTATTACCTGCTACCAGAACAACGTCAGTGAATCCACTACCAGATCCACCAGCAGATAATCTAATTACTTTATCGGTAGCAGGGTTAGCACCATCGACAGTGCTGAGGGTGTAAGTAGTATTGTTATCTGTTAGGGGAACATTAGTCCACCCAACACCTGTAGTAGTTCTAGAAAGAACCTGACCCGTTAATCCAGTATCACCATTTAGAGAGATGATACCTTCGACTACCAATGACTTTGTAGAAGGAACTCTCAGACCCTCTACTGCTAGAGTAGGTCCACTATTCCCTTGGTTGATGAGTTCATCTACTCTAATTCTAGACATTAGATACTACTTCCCCTGTAATAATTGTATTTATCAGTTAGGGATTGTAGTGATCATATAAAGTTTTAGTTCTTTCGCAGTTGCGTTGGAATTTGCTGTAGTTATTAATTACAACATCATTAGCATTAGCAGGGGGATCATTCCATGTAGTGATATTCATGGGTGCATCATATGTCTGCGGAAGGTCCCTAACCCATTGCCTCCACTCTTCCCAACCAGTTGAATCTAAGTTACTTAATAGTAAGTAAGGATCTGATGCAGTAAGCATTTCATCCCTAGACATTTTTGATCTAGGAGTCCAAGCAATATAAGGAGCCATATACTCCTCATCATCTTTCTTCTGCTGTGCAGCTATAGATGCTAAATCGTGCTCTCTACATTCATTATAGAGTGTCTCAGCTAATGCACTATATTTAGTTACTTCTTCTTGGGTGAGAGGTCTGTTATCACCATCAGAAGTTTCTACGATTGAAACAGCAGGAGCAATCTCATCATTATACTTCATGCACCAAATATAGTCTTCAATATTCTCACTGAAATCTTGATTAATATAACATTCATCAGAATTAAATGCTACGACTCCATCTTGAGCACCTTCACCTCTCATAAGATAAAATTTCATTTGCTTCCTTCAATCATGCCGTTATTATTTAGAGCAGCAGAAACAATAGCGGGTACAATTTTCTGTGCTTCCAACAAATTTTCTTGGAGTTGCTGGTTCTGTTCGGTAGCAACGTTTCTAAAACTTTCCACAGCAGCACCAGCTTGTCTTGCCTGCTGTGATGCTTCTAAAATTAGCATGGGTAGAAATGATACTGTACAGTCCCACTCATCAATCTCTTGTCCAGTCTGAGGATCATTGCCCCTCACCTGAATCCACCATTTACATTCAAATTTTTTACAAGGACCGTTGACCAAAGGACAAAAGTCTCCACTTTCCATTCTCATAATTAATCTCCTGCATTAATATTACACTGTCCAGGTGCAGAAATTTGTCTCTCACATATTATAACATCAACATACTTAACCGCCAGGTTGATACTACCAGCACTTAGTGTTGGGTTACCACTAACGTTAAGTTGCGTAGATCCAGACGTGTTAACACCACCGCTAACTTGTGGATTACCACCAATACTCAGATTTCCCTTACCAACACTGATGCCACCATTGTAACCTGCTCCCATATTTCCTCTGTTTGGTTGTCCACCAAGTCCGTGGTTATGACCACCACCACTACCAGAGTTACCAGTAGCAGCATTATTAGCACCTCTAGAAACAGTACCGTCATCAGAGTCTGCTCTACCACCAAAGTTAGCTCTATCATAGTTGTGTGCATGAACAGGCATTTGGTTCCAAGAAACCGTGTGTCCCTGAACGTTCAAGTTTCCTCTATCAGGAGATCCATTAAGGTTAATTGAAAATCCTGATGAGAAGTTACCGTTTGGATTACCTTGAAGGCTTAAGTTTCCTTTATTGACTGAAAAACCAGAACCAAAACCTGCAGCAACATTACCACCAACATCTAAGTTTCCTTTAGTTACGGTAGCACCATCACTAACACTCGCTTGGAACACACTAGAAAAACTCCTACTACCACCAGTACCAGATCCACTTCCAGTAACAACTCTCAAAGCTGAATTGTTATAAGCAGTGCTTGTAATTTTAGTGTATCCACATGGAGCAGAAGAATTACAGAACAGCAATCTTGCTCCATTTGGAACATCAATTCTCTGCGGTGAAAGTTGAATTACTTTATTTGATCCACCAGTTCTAGTAAATGTAAAGGTAGTTCCTGATAAAGAAACATCATTAAAGTATCTACCATCTAAACTTTCTGTCGTGGTATTAGTACCATCATTCTTCTCAGCATATATTTGACCATTAGCTTTGTTGAAATGCAATGCTGAGATAGCAACGTCTTGTGCTGAATCAAACTTATATCTACCATCTAAATCTACGGTAACAGCAGCAGGTAGGTTTGGAGTACCAAATGGGGAGTTAACACCTTGTACAATACTTAGGACACCAGTAGTAACATCAAAGTTAGCATTAGCAACATAAGTATTTTCTTTGATGTACCTAGCATCTAAGTCATAACTATAAGAGTCTCCATTACTGACTGTTAGACCAAGGGTTCCAGAACTAAACGTAAAGGAACTAACTGCAGTATCAACTGTAGTAATAGGAGCGTATAGAGTATCAAGATAATCGTATAGTTCTTCGGTCTCAATAACAACGTTAGTATCAGTAGTTCCATCATCTCTAACAAGATTAAGAACTCTTCTGTTTACGTGAAATCCTCCTGGGTTATTTCCAGCTACTAAGAAACTACCAGACTTAATATACCAGTTAGGACCAGTATCTGTAACATATCTACCATCCAGGTTAGCAACAATAGCAGCGCTACCATCGTTAGGTGTTAGAACTAAATTACCATTTGCTGTATTGAAAGTCGCTGATGTAATCTTAGCATCTGTTGCACCAGCGATAGTAACATACCTAGCATCTAAGTATGTCTGAAGATCAGTAATAGGTAGAACAATATCTGATAACTGATCTGTTCTCTCAAGAGTCAGAGCACCAGTTAACTGGTTATAACTTGCATCATTTACATAAGAGTTTGTATCAGATGCACTGATAGCAATAACCTGACCTGCCTGAACCATAGAGATAGATCCAGATGCTTGGAAACTAATATCTCCAGATGCATATGCACCACCCTGAGTATTAGGACCAGCGATTGCTAGTCTAGTAATAGTATCAGTGTTTGTATCAACAGAAGCAATAGTAATATTTCCTGTACTACTATCTCTCTGAACAGAGACATTATTACCACCGATAATATTGACCTGATCGGTAGCGCTACCTTGCCCTGTACCACCAGGGATCAACTGAACACCAACACCACCTGTGATCTGAGCCGAAGTTAGATCATATGTTGTATCACTATCTGTGATTGCTTGCTGGTTAACAGTATACTCCATCGTACCATTAGCATCATTATATGATACGGTGATACCACTGTTAGCATTGTTGTCGATCATTCCACCGACAATATCTTCTACCTCTTCCGCAGTTAGTGTAGTGTCGTTAGCGTTTGTAGATCCAATAGTAATAGTATTACCAGATCTAGACAATGTAATATCATCACTAGTTGCTAGTACAACTTCAGAATAGTTACCACCATTATCAGTGATTCTAATTTTATTACTGTTAGCGACAGCACCATCTAGTGCAGTCATCTGATATGTTACTGGTGTAAATCCACTGGTAGATGGTAGATTATCCCAGTAAATACTACTTCCATCTGTAGTCAAGAACTTAGCAGATGCTGCAGCAACGTTAGGTGCAAGTGCTAAGAATGCAGAAGAAGCAGTAGTCGCTCCCGTACCACCTTTATCAATAGGAATAATACCACCATTCCACGTTCCAGTTACATTACCACTACATGCAATAGATCCTACTGTTAGACCATTAGTTACAGTGAGAGAATCGAAGGTAGGGGAATCAGTTGTGTCTAATGCTTGAGGAAGACTAAATTCTGTTCCTACTAAATTGATACCAGTTCCAGCAGTATATGTTGTATCAACTGAACTGATGCTAAAAGTATTTGTATGCTGTGTAACTGTTGTACTACCTGCACCTGCAAGAATCAGCGTACCAGATACAGGCGCTCCCGCAGCTGTTTCTACAGTGGTAATCGTATTTGTATTAACATAACTAGAGTTGATCGTAATTTGATCACCTGCTCTAGTAAGAGTTACGTTTGAACCACCAACAAATTCAACTTCAGTTGCAGTAAATTGTCCAGAGGGATCAGCAATTCGTATACCAAAATTGCTACCAGAATCTACAGCAGATACCTGAAAACTGGGGAGAGTACCCCATACAAGTTCTCCATTGTTTCCTGTTTTAGGGATTTGATTGGGTCCTGTAGATGGAGAGTTTCCATATAATGTTACAGGACCACCTATTTTTAGAGGTTGATCAGTGTTGATCTCAAGACCGTAAGGAAATTCAACTAATCCTGTACCTGCCTGATTAACAATCTGATCTACGCGAGCTCGGGACATCCTTATTCACCAGTGGTTCCGAGATATTTATAAGCGGGGTATCGGAATTGAACCGACGACATCTAACTTGGAAGGATAGCGTTCTACCTCTGAACTAACCCCGCAGAAAATGAGGGAGGTCAATCCCTCTAGGCACATGCACGCCACCAATTTTATTATTTCAGATGCGAAATTGGAAAACAACCACACGGAAGGGGATTTACCACCAACATATTTTTAACTGGAACATGTAAACCAGGCGGGAGTATTCTCCATCCGCACCACTTGTTCTTGAGGAGAAACAAGAAACCCGAGGGGTCGATGACCCATCCCGACCAGGGCGCTTTTATAGTCATCCCGAGACTGGACCAGCAGTGTTCTGCTTAGCTCCACCAGGGCGAGTTTTAGGAGTCTTCCCGAGACTCATCGAGGTCAACGTCATCACCAAAACTGATAACATCTTCACCAGCAGCACCAGGAATGTTGACTGGACCTGCAGCAGCAAAGGAATCAAATTGAATAACATTATCCAGTGCATCCATATCACCACCAGGACGCTTACCAGGAATGGAAAGATAGTCAGAGTTTAGATTGAAAGAAAATGGAGCAGCTTCTGCACTGAATGTGATAGGATCGTTATTGAGTACAGAATAATCAACGTCACCGAGATTAATGTTTCCAAGACTAAATTCAATCGTCTTGGAGTTGATATCTTTTACCAGAGTAAGTGCTTGGAAAAGATCAGAAAGGTTTTCATCTTTCTTATCAGCAAGACTGTTGATGATTGCCTGCCGAAGTGACTCTTCAGCAGACTCAAGGTGTGATTTGATAGACATAATTTTTAAGCAGTAACGGTATCACGAATGTAGCAGGGTACACCTTCGGGGTCTAACCACTTGGTGTATTCAAAGTCTTCCATAGCAATCAGGAGTTGCATCTGATTGTCTAGAAGGTACATATCACTATATCGTTTGGTGTAGTGATCTGCTTTTTGAATACGATAGTCAGGCATACCATTGATCTCTAGGGTGCCGCACTGCACATAGCGGTACGGGAAGCGCTCAAGAAGGACAGTGGGTTTCTTCATGTGTTGGTTGCTTACTCGGTAATTGTAGCATGGTCATCGTCCTTCTGCAACTGCCTGCCGCTCCAAATTGCTAAGGCAATGATGGCGAGATAGAACAAGGTATCATCAATCATAACGAGGAAGAAGAGGACACTACCACCATAGCGCAACCAGTCAGGAAGTCTGCTGGTTACCCTCTGTACAAGTGGAGAAATCCTCTTCTCAAATTTAAAGTAAAGGATTGCTGCTAGGGTTACTGTGATCTCACTCATTGGAACAATGAAGTAGAGAGACAGGAACACAAAGATAGGCCAATAATGCCTAGGTGGAATCCTCTTGATAAGTTTAATGTACTTCTTACGAAGCGTCGTCATGGTCATGGTAATACGAGAGGTCATCTTCATCATCAGGGAGGTTCATACTAACACACTTTTGTACATCTTCAAGATCCTTTGCGGGAATCATCATAACACGTCTTCCATCTTTTCTAGCGATGATGAAAGACTCTCCGTTCTCACACTTCTCTACGTATTCTTCAAAATTTTTTTCGAGTTCTTCTTCAGTAATTTCAACCATTGTTTAGTAGTTTTTGGGTTTCGTCAAAGTCTTTCTGGAAAATATCCAAACCCTCGCGAGTCAAGACATGATCATACATTTTATCTAGAACCTTAACAGGCATAGTAACTACATGTGCTCCATACATGTAACACCTAGAAACATGATGAACATCACGAAGAGATGCTGCTAGGATTTTTGTACGTACACCCTGAGAACAATAAGTGCTAGAAATAGCACGGATAAGTTCTACACCACTGAAAGAATTATCATTACAGCGACCAACAAAAGGAGAAACATATGTTGCTCCTGCTTTTGCTGCTAGGATTGCCTGTGCTACGGAGAAGATGAGAGTAACGTTTACTCTGATACCTCGCTTGGAAAGTGAATAGCACACTGTAAGACCATCTTTAGTGCATGGTACTTTAATAGTTGCTTGATTACCAAACTTTTCAGATAGACGGATACCTTCTTCGTACATCTCACCAACTGTACCAACAACTTCCATACTAATATCAGGAACACCTACATCAATAAGTTCTTGGTATACTTCTTCAGGGTCTCGTCCTGACTTCTTAATAAGAGAAGGATTGGTAGTTACTCCATCTACCAATCCCGATGCGAAAGTAGTTTTAATCTCGTGTGTGTCGGCTGAATCAATAAAAATCTGCATGTGTCTAATAATAATGTGTAGACATCGGGGCGATAGGATTTGAACCTACGACCTCCCGCTCCCAAAGCGGGCGCTCTACCAAACTAAGCTACGCCCCGATAAAGTTCTTCCTTATAAGCGAAAGTCTCATCCATATTATAGTGCAGTTTGTGTCGATCCGTCAAGACATAATACCCAGCAATACCTGAACTATTACACTCAAATCCATACCCTTTCACTTTCTCACATACACCATCAATGTTAAAGCATTTATCCGTGTGAAGGTAGGAGAGATACCGTTCGTCCAGGTTGATCATTCAACGTTCCTCAAAATCAATTTTACGAATCTTGCGTTTCCGCCGTTCTTCCTGATATTTTAGGTCACTTTCCGTCAGGATTCCGTTATATTTAATATTCTTTTTATGATTCAGTAGTACAACTTGATCTAGATCGTTTGCACCAAGTGTATCATCTACAACATGCATTTGATTGGGGCACCCACAACATTGAACTTTGCTAGTGCTAGTTAATTCTTTGTTGCATAGTTTGCATCGTGCGGACAACATGTCTCAGCATTTAACCTCATAAGGTAATGGGTGAAGAGGGGATCGAACCCCCGACCGCCTCCGTGTAAAGGAGATGCTCTACCGCTGAGCTATTCACCCTGAGTGTCGGTGAGAGGACTTGAACCTCCACGCCATAAAGACAATAGAACCTAAATCTATCGCGTCTACCGATTCCGCCACACCGACAAGGCGACTCAGGTAGGATTTGAACCTACGACCGACTGCTTAGAAGGCAGTTGCTCTATCCAGCTGAGCTACTGAGTCTTGTTTAGTTTGAAGTACAGTTTGTAGTACCTCTTTTTCATTTCATCAAGGACATCCATATCCTCTTTGAAACCCATGTACTTGAGGAGTTGGTATGACCCCTCAAGTTCACTCAGCAATCTTAGCACGTTAACTGGTTTCACGTCAAGACCACCGAACTCATACTCACTTGCTTTCACTCAAGACTGCCAGTGATAATGATAGAAATTACCTTTGGGATCACACATAGGATCTTCTGATACTACTCGATATGGTAGCATACGTTGTCCTTTGAAATCTGTTCTGTCACCAATAATACTGTACGCTTGTAGAAGTTTGTCAGTATCTTTTAATTTAGAGATGACATGTTGTTTTGCTGCTGGACGACGGTAGAAGAAACCTTCATATTGTCCAGGAGCATACACCACATTAGCAACGGTGTTAGGATACTTTGGTGATTTTACTCTGTTTAGGATGGATACTGCAACACAGAACTCATCCATTGTATTAGGTGCTGCCTCAACCTGTACTGCTCTAGCAAGATGGTCATAGTCAGCAGGCGTCAACGCCAGAATCGTTTCCAAAATCAAAATAGTCTTTCCTGTAGTAACGTCCGAGGATGTTTGAATTATAGTACGCTGGTGTCCCGTCGTCAAGGGCTTCCGTCAAAACGTTTGAAATGAAGAGCTGACGTGTTTCCTCGTAGTTTGTTTTTCCTTTTGATGCATGGACTGAAAGTATTTCTCTTTTGAAGAAGGTATTACTTCCAGCTTCACGGCGCTCTGCATTAAGTTCATCAGAACTTCCGTAGTATTTTTTCCAGTTGCTTTCACTTTTAACCCGCCTACCTCCACCTCTAGGTTTTCGTAGTTGGTGAAAGTATTTTCTACCGATGTACTGCCTACCATTGAGGAGATTTGTAATGCGATAGACGAAACCGAAACTACCGTCAATGTTCTCAGATAGAAAAGGGTGTCCGTCAAAAATCCAGGGGTTTTCATAATCAACCACTTGTTCATAGTATCACTCCTCTGTATTTATGTCGCATCCAGCATCGATCAAAGAGTCTGCAGCGATCTTTAAAGCGTCCTTAGACACGTCCATGGTGGTACAGTTACGCTCTAGGTTATAACACGCCAGAGCAGTGGTTCCTGACCCACAGAAGGGGTCTAGAACGTGCCCACCAGGGGGACAGGAAGTCCTTACGATACGTTCAAGCAACTTGACTGGTTTCTGTGTTGGATACTTACGCTTGTTCTTCTCCGAACGAGAGATGAAATGAATATCATCCCAGAAATTCTGAATAGGAGACCCTTTAGACTCCTCCAGATAGATCTTTTTGTACGGCAAGTTAGCACCCCAGTGAATTAGATTTTGATCATGAAGAGTTTTGGTTTTCTCTTCAGTAAATCGCCACCCATATTGTGGTTTGTAACCATTATATTCATACTTGTGACCAATGCGAGACTTCTCACCAGTCAGTTTACCCAGTGCATAGAATCCTTTCTCGTCTTTGTTCTTGAAAGAGTTCTTAGCATAGGTTTCATCTAGTGGTGCATACTCAACATTGAAGTATGGATCACCTTTCTTGAATACAAGAATAGAATCTACAATGTTACCCCATCCTTTACGAATATTGTTCTTAGGTCCAGAACGTTTCCAGGAAATATTTGTATAGAACTTAGATCTAACGTCCTTTGTAAGGTCTCCTAGGACCAAAGCATTAGAATCAAAGTTGTTATGTGCGTACAACCATCCGTTAGGTTTGAGTGCAGCAAAGCAGTCTTGAATAACAGATGCATACCACTCGATATAGGCGTCAGTAGACTCCCACTTATCATCGAATGCTACCTTTCGGTCCTTCTCAAACATAAAGAACTCTCGATCCAACCCAAAGGGAGGATCAATGTATACAAGGTCATACTCATCATCATAGTTGGAGAGGTTTTCAACCCTCTCTCGCAAAATTTTAATCATTAATCCCACGGGTCAGGTATTTGAATCTCATTGCTTGGAGGAACCATGCGTCGGTTAGACACTTTGGTCCCTCCATTATGATCTTCGCTTGTTTTTCGTTCACGCTTGGATCTTGGAGGGCTCTTACCTTCCAACCAGGCAAAGAATCTTTCGTCATAGTTTGAAACCAGAGAACGTATCTTTTTTAACATCCTGTTTAATACTCCCAATTAGGTATGATTCGACCTCAGTCTCCTGTGGTGCAACCTGCATACCTTTGGAGGACAACCAGTGTGCTGTCCATGGGAGCGGGTTGTTGGTGATAGGAGCATCGAAGATAGGTTTGAGTCCAATAGACTTCAGACGACGGTTGGCGGTCCATTCAACGTACTTAGAGAGCAGTTTATCATTGAGACCGATGATAGAACCGTCCTTAAACAGGTATTCTGCCCAGAGTTTTTCTTCCTCTACGCACTCTCTAAACATATTATACACGTTTTCTTCCTCTTCCTCAACGATCTGTTGCATATCAGGATCATCACCCTGCTTCCACTTGTTAATGATGTTCTGGGTGACGGTCATGTGCTGCGATTCGTCTCTCGCAATGAGTCCGATGATCTTAGCAGATCCCTCCAGTAGTTTAAGTTCGCCAAAGGCGAAAGAGCAAGCAAACGAGACGTAGAATCTAACCCCCTCAAGGATATAGACGTTCGCAACCGCTCTGTATAGTTTTCTTTTGAGTTCATAGAGTTCGCCTTGTGCTAGAGGGACACCCTCTAGTTGATGTTCCCACATCCTACCAGAACCATACTCACTTGCTGCCTGTAGGAAAGCATCATATGCTGCGGTAACAGACTTTGCTCGCTGCAGAATCTTGTCGTCGTTAAGAATATGATCGAAGACTTCAGTAGGATCAGAATATACGTTCTTAATAATGTGTGTATATGAGCGACTATGAATCATTTCCATAGTCTGCCAGATGTTCATGCAACCTTCAAGCTCAGGTAATGAACAGAATGGACCAAAAGCCATCCCAGGACCACGCCCTTGTACAGAGTCCAAGAGGATCTGGTACTTAAGGTTCGATGTGAAGATATGTTTTTGTGCATCATTTAGAGTTTGATAATCAGCGCGATCTTTCTGAAGAGATACCTCTTCAGGACGCCAGAAATATCCTAACTGAGTCTGAGTCAGTTTGTCAAAAATAGGATACTTAAATTTATCATAGCGTTGAACACCAAGAGGGGGTCCAAAGAACATTTTTTGTTTTGTGCTGTCTACGATATCCGTATTGAATACCGTCATCCCCTTTACTTTAGTACGCATATGATCTGAATCTCCATTGGTTCTAAATTTTGCAACTGTCACAATCTTCCTCCTGATCTGCAAAGATATCGTCTAGTAAATTTTGTACGCTTTGTTTTTTTTGTTCCTCCTCATCGCTAGGATCTTTCTTTTCATCATAAGTGTTTTGATAATAAGAAGTCTTCCAACCATACTTATAGGTGGTCAACCAATCATTAGCCATCAAGGATACAGGAACCTCATTGTTATCATAGTTCTCTGGGTTGTAACTCCAGTTGCCTGAAATTGCTTGGTCAAAGAACTTCTGCATAGCAGCGACAACTTTGATGTAACCTTCATTGTCCTTCATGTCCCAAAGAAGCGTGTAGTTATTCCTGTGAGTATTGTACTGAGGGACAATTTGCTTGAGTGGACCCTTCTTGGATTTTTTAGTGGACAAAAAGGCACGGGGTGGTTCGATTCCGTTGGTTGCATTTGACACAACGGAACTGCTCTCACTAGGCATTTGTGCGGACAGTGTGCTGTGTCTGAGACCGTGGGTGGCGATAGATGCTCTAAGACTCTCCCAATCATAGTTCAGTTCCTCCCCACAAAACTCATCGATATCACGCTTGTATGTGTCGATTGGGAGGATACCATCTGAATACTTGGTGCGATTAAAGTATTCACATGCTCCTTTCTCTTTAGCAATTGTGTTGCTTGACTTGAGTAGATAGAACTGGAAAGCTTCAGACAAGTCGTGGACTTCTTTCCATGCTGCAGGATCGTCATATTTGTAACCGTGCTTTGCTAGGTAATGTGCAAGTCCGATAAAACCAACACCTAGTGAACGACGAGCAAGTGTACTAATTTCTGCTGCCTTTACTGGGTAATTTTGATAGTCAATAAGTTCCTCTAGACCCCGAACAGATAGGTCACAGAGATTTTCAAGTTCATCTAACTTACTGATTTTGCCTACGTTAATAGCAGACAAGATACAAAGAGCAATTTCACCTTCCCCATCGATATGTTGCAGTGGTGTTGTAGGTAGAGTGATCTCCTGACAGAGATTACTCATAGTCACCTTATCCTTAAAGGATGAGTGACTATTACAGTGGTCAATGTTCATCAGATAGATGCGACCAGTCTCTGCTCTCTCTTTCAGAAGGTCCAGAATGAGCGCTTGAGCGCGGACAGTTTTCTTCGGAATAGATCCATCAGATTCATAACGGTGATAGAGATCATCAAAACGGTCAGTCCCAAAAGCATCGTACAGACCTGGGACATCGTGAGGACTGAATAAGGAGATGTACTCATCTGTAATGAATCGCTCGTAGAAGAGCTTTGAGAGTTGGATTGAGTAGTCAAGTTTCCTTACGCGATTGTCTTCTGTGCCTTTGTTGTTCTTAAGAACAATAATATCCTCTATTTCTTGATGCCAGATAGGAAAGTGGACAGTCGCTGACCCACCTCGGATACCGTTTTGTGTGCAGCATCGGACAGTTGACTCAAACTTTTTGAGGAAGGGGACCACACCTGTGTGTTGAACCTCTCCGCCTCTGATTTTAGCGTTGATGCCCCTGATTCGACCCGCGTTGATACCGATTCCCGCCCTTTGTGCAACATATCTGCCGATAGCCATATCAGAACTAAAGATGCTATCGAGGGTGTCATCAGAATCAACAAGAACACAGCTAGCAAATTG
>Ga0160423_10000470_pt1 | contig 32951 bp, 44 predicted proteins | sample CRUFie14St8metaG_FD_108191 | JGI IMG/M metagenome (GOLD analysis project Ga0160423, IMG submission 108191) | Marine microbial communities from the Costa Rica Dome - CRUD Field 142mm St8 metaG | ecosystem: Environmental > Aquatic > Marine > Oceanic > Photic zone | place: Costa Rica: the Eastern...
AACTGCTGCTGAAAGCACATTTGATTCTTCTTGGCGAAGTAGTTATGGACAAATAGCATCTTTTACTTCTACAGGATTTACAGTTAACGCAGGTTCTGCAAGTGGAAATTTTAATACAAGTGGATCAAATTATGTGGCATATTGCTGGAAAGCAAACGGAGGAACTACAAGCAGCAATACTGATGGTACAATTACAAGCACAGTACAAGCTAATCAAAATGCAGGATTTTCAATAGTTAAATATAATGGTAATGCTACAAATAATGCTACGGTAGGTCACGGGCTTTCTTCTGCTCCTGAATTATGGATTGGTAAACAATTATCAGGAAATACAATTAATTGGCAAGTATTATTTTCAGGATTTTCTGAGGGTGATTTTTTAACTTTAAATACTACTGCTGCAAAAGGTAATTCAGTTAATGTATCGTTTGATCCAACTGCAACAACAGTCAAATTTCAAGGTGGACAAGCATTAAATGACAATGAAGATTATATAGGTTACTGTTATCATTCAGTAGCAGGGTATTCTAAAATTGCAACATACACAGGTAATGGTTCGGATAATGGACCGATTGTAGAAACAGGATTTGAACCTGCTTTTGTAATGATTAAAAGAAGTAGCAGCACAGGAAACTGGTTAATATATGATAATAAAAGAAGTACAACAAACACAAGAGATAAATTATTATTTGCAAATGATTCAACAGCAGAGCAAACACAAGCTTATGTTGATTTTCTATCAAATGGTTTTCAAATTGCTGCAGCAGGTGGTACAGGTGATACGAATATAAATATTAATGGAAGCACATATATCTATATGTGTTTTGCTGCAGATCCTGATTCAGAAACACCAACACTTACAAGTAGTTTTAATGCAGAACTTTATACTGGTAATGGTAGCACACAAAGTATTACAGGGATAGGGTTTTCACCGAATCTAACTTGGATAAAAGATAGAAGTGCAACTTTTGGACATAGATTAATTGATTCTGTGAGTGGCCCTAACAATTATGTTGAATCAAGTTCAAGTTCTTCACAACAGGGTGCAGGAGGTAATGGTTTAAGTACTTTTGATGCAGATGGGTTTACATTAGGTTCAGGTAATGCACATAATAAAAGTGGAGATGATTTTATTTCTTGGAATTGGAAAGCGAATGATAATGAAGCAACAATAGAAGAAGTAAGTTCAGATTTAGATGCAATAGCAGTATATAAATTTGAAAGCAATGCGAATGATGTTACAGGCTACCACAATGGAACTGCAACTGATGTAACTTATGTTAGTGGAAAGTTTAATAATGCAGCAGATTTTAACAATACATCATCTAAAATAGTTATAGGAACTCAAAGTAGTGTTATACCAAGTGGTTCAAGAGGAGTTAGTTTTTCTTTTTGGGTTTATTTAGATTCTGTTGATACAAGTTCAAATTATGACCATTGGTTTATAGGTCAGGAAAATTATGGTGGTTCGTTTGAAGATGGTGAATTTTCAGTTAGGTTATATGGAGGAAAAGTTTATACTGATTATGCACAATCAAGTAGTATATACAGACAAAGACAAGCAAGTACTACATTATCAACTGGGCAATGGTATCACATAGTGGCTACTTATGATACTTCAAATGCAAATATCACAGAAGTATATTTAAATGGTAGTTTAGAAACAACCACAAATCTTACATCAGGAGGTACTTTTACAACAAATAGTTTAATGCAAAACTCTACTAATATATCTATTGGTGGAGGAGCCGCATATACAGATGGTAAAATAGACCAATTTAGGATTTATGATCAAGTTTTAACTGCTTCAAATGTTACTACATTATATAATGAAACTGCATCTGATAATAATGATTTGAATTTGGGAATGACTTATGTTTCTTCTTTACAATCAATAGTAAGTGCAAATGCTAACGCAGGATTCTCCATTGTAAAATATGTAGGAGATGGTACTTCAAGTGCAAGAGTTCCTCACGGATTATCAAGTACTCCGGAAATGATTATTGTAAAAGAACTTGATGGTTCTTCATCGTGGCAGGTATATCATACAGGATTATCTGCTAATAATGTCTTATTATTAAATAGTTCAAGTGCAGAAGCTAATCCATCAAGTGATTTTAACAATGGTGGACTTAGAACTGTAAATGCTAATACATTTGGATTTGTTTCAGGACTTACAGACACAAATAATGTAAACGAATCAGGACTTGGATATATTGCCTATTGTTTTCATTCTGTTACTGGATACAGCAAGTTTGGTAGCTATGCAGGTAATGGAACTACTAATGCTATAACAACAGGATTTAAGCCTGATTTTGTATTAATTAAAACTTACGATAATTCTGACCAATGGGTTATAATAGATAGTCGTAGAGGTGGTACAAAAATATTACAACCAAATTTGACTGCTGCTGAAAGTTCAGAATCAGGTGTAAATGTAAGTTTTACATCAACAGGTTTCACACATACAGGAAGTGGTGGTGGAATTGGTCAAGTAAATTCAAATGGAAGTAATTATATCTACTGGGCAATAGCTAAAAATGTACCAAGTAATACAACATTAGCTAATAGTTTTAAAGCAGTAACATATACTGGTAATGGAAGCAGTCAGTCAATAACTGGAACAGGGTTTAGACCTGATTTAGTTTGGATAAAACAAAGAAGTAGTACACAGGTCCCTATTTGGTATGATAGTGTTAGAGGAGCAGGAAATTATATTTTTTCATCAGGTACTGATGCACAGGGTTACTCTGCAGGAACAGTAAAATCATTTGATTCAGATGGATTTAGTGTTGGTTCAAGTAATAGTGAAAACCAAAATAGTGAAACATTTGTAGCTTGGTGTTGGAAAGCAGGTAATACTTGGCAATCTAATGTAGATGGTACAATACCAAGTACAGTAAATGCAAATACTGCTAATGGTTTTAGCGTTGTTAAATATAAAGGAACTGGTAGCACAGGTACTTACGGTCACGGATTATCATCATCGCCTGACTGGATAATAACAAAAAGAATAGATTCATCTGAGGGTTGGATTGTTTATACAAGCAGTTTGTCTGCAAGTAACTATATGTATTTAAATAGTACAAGTGCAGCAGGAACTGATACTAATGCTTATAAAACAATAAGTTCTACAACAATTCAAATTGGAACAGATAATACTGTAAATGTAAATGGTGGTGAATACATAGCTTATTGTTGGACATCAATATCAGGCTATAGTAAGTTTGGAAGCTACACAGGTAATGGAAGTACACAAAGCATTACTGGTATTGGATTTCAACCTGACTGGATTATGATTAAGCAAACTAATGCAACTAATTCTTGGAGAATATTTGATAGTGCAAGAGGTTTATCTGCACCACAAACATTGTTTGCAAATCTAACTTTAGCAGAAGATAGCGAATCTAATACAGTATCAAGTTTTGATAGTGATGGTTGGACAATGGGTAGTCAGCAAGGAGTAAATGATAATGGAGATACTTATATATATATGGCATTTAAAATGAATTAAAATAATAATTATGGCAGATTTAGATTTAGAGGAAATTAAAAAAAAGAAGTTCAACATTAGCGTTGAAAATATGATAACGATAGGAATGGTTATTGTTACTGTTACTGGTATGTGGTATTCTTTACAGGATGACATAAATCAAGCTAAGCTTTTGCCTGAACCTGAAGTGTCAAGAACAGAGTATGATCTGAAAGATCAACTTATTAGAGAAACAATAATCAATACACAAGAGAAAGTGCAAGAGAATGGCGAGAAATTAGAGGATATTGATGAAAAATTATTTGAAATCATAAAAGATAAATAATGCGTTTTATATTTTTAATATTATTATTTACAATAACTTCTTTAAGTTATGGGCAAGAGATAACTACAGTTCATTTTAATTATAAATGGAATGAAACCAATAGCTTTAATAAATTAGAAAGGTTAAAAAACACTAAGGTACAATATGCTTATGTAGAGGAACAAAGCGATGCTATAAAAGCATCAATAAAATCAGTACCAACAATAGTTGTATATAAAAATGGAAAACCTGTAGCAAAATTTGAAGCAGGTTTAACTATGAAGATTGCAGTTAGATTAGACAGCATACAATCCATAGTTGATAAATACAAGAAATAATGAATGACTGGACACCATCTATATTAGGTTTTTTTGTGAGTTTAATTAGCATAGCAGAATTTAACGAATATATGAATAGTGTTCTAATTGTAGTAACTCTTGTTTATACTGCAATAAAACTAAAAGATATTATATTTAAAAAAAAATAATTATGGCAAAGATATTTGAATATATAGCACAAAAAATTAGAAACTTCAACCATTGGTTTGCTACTGGTTGGAATAAAATCATCAAAAAATTATTAATCAAAATTTAATTATATTTGTAGTATAAAATTATAAGCAATGGCAAGTACAGTATTCAACGGAACTAATTTATTAATAAAAATTGCAGATGATGGTTCAAGTCCAACTACATTAGGGCATTCTACTTCATGTACAATTTCTTTCACTAACGATATGGCAGATGCCACTACAAAAGATTCATCAGGTTTTTCAGAGGTTATACCTGCAGTAAGATCTGCAGAAATTTCTTTTGATGGACTTGTAGATTATACAGATGGTTCAAGTGGTGGTGCTGAAATTGCACACAAACTTTTGACAAGACAAAAATGTGATTTTTCATTTGGTACTGCTGCAACAGGAGATACAATTTACACTGGAGAGGGGTTCATTTCTTCGTGTGAGATAAGTGGTTCAATGGAAGAAGCAGTAACATATTCAGGAACGATTACAGTTACAGGTGCAATTACAGAATCAGTAAACTAAAACTTGATTTATAATGTGTAATTGTTATATTTGTTATTGTAAATAAATTCTATGACAAAACAAAGAGGTTACTACACTCTTAAATTAGGGGGTAAAAATCGCACACTACATTTTAGTATGAACTTTTGGGCAACCTTTACAGATATGCTTGATATTTCTCTTGATGAAATTGGTACTGTATTTGAAAAAGGTGCTTCACTAAAAACAATAATTACTATTGTATATGCAGGAATTTTAACATACGATCAAGAAAACAAAAATGAAATTGATTACGATAATTTTGATGTAGGTAATTGGCTTGAAGATGCAACTTCAGAAGATATTGAGAAGATAATTAAAGCTATGACTGAATCAAGAATATTAGGTAATGATTTAAATGCAGGTATGCAAAGAAACCCTGACACAAAAAAAAAGTAAGCGATAAAACAACCTGGGAAGATATTATAGATTTCTATATTGGATATTGTGGAATCAATCCTAATGAGTTTTGGAATAACACTTTTAAAGAAAACAAACTTATTTCTGAATCTTATGTTATAAGAATAAATGCAGAGTGGGAACAATTCAGATTTTTAGCTGCTATGATTCATAATGTAAACTGCACAAAGAAATCTCAAATGATAAAACCACATGAGTTGTTTGAGTTACCACAAGACAATATAAAAAGAAAAACTTCTAAATCCACAAGGAAAGAATTTGAAAAGTATAGAGATCTTGTAAATAGTAAGTTGAATAAAAAATAGTTATTTTTGTACTATGGCAGACCAAAATTTTAGAATACTTTTTGAATTTATTGCAAAAGTTGCAAAATTTAACCAAGATATTGATAATGCTCGTGGTAAAGTAAAAAAATTCACTACTGATATGACCAAATTTGGTCGTACTATGTCCACAAGAGTTTCATTACCTCTTATAGCAGTTGGTACATTAGCTTTAAGACAAGCAGCTAAATTTGAAAGATTAAGAGTTACCTTAAATACACTTACTGGTTCTGCTGATGCAGGTGCTAAATCTTTTGAAAGATTAGTACAATTTAGTGCAGAAACACCTTTACAATTAGAAGAACTTACAAGAGTAAACAATATGTTAATGGGATTTGGGCAATCAACTGATGATGCTTTTAAATCTCTAAAAATGCTTGGTGATGTATCGGCTATAACAGGTGGTAATCTTACAGGTATTGCAGTAGCATTTGGTCAAGCTGCCGCAGAGGGCCGTGTGATGACCAGGGATCTACGTCAATTTATAAATAATGGGGTGCCTATATTACAACTGCTTTCTGAAGAAATGGGTGTTGCCGAGGGAAAAATTATGGATTTGGCTTCAGAGGGTAAACTTACATTTGACATTTTAAATACTGCATTTGAAAAAGCAACAAGTGATGGTGGTAGGTTCAATGATGGTCTTAAAATACTTTCGCAAACATTAGAGGGTTTATTTAGTACATTAAAAGATAATGTAAATATTGCACTTGCAGAACTTGGTCAAGAGATTGCAGAAACATTAAATCTTAAAGAGGGAATACCTGCACTTTCAAAAAAAATAGGTGAATTAGTGAAAGGATTTAAAGGTTTAAATGATGATACACAAAAGTTAATTATAAGTGCAGGTCTTTTAGCAATAGCCATACCACCTTTGACAATAGCACTTGGATTTTTAATTTCTTCTGTAACAACAATATCAGCAGCATTAGTAGCTTTGAACCCAATAGTACTTGGAATAACGACAGTTGTTTTAGGTCTTGGTTCTGCATTTGTTGGTGCTAAAGTTTCAGGAGTTAGTTTTGGTGAAACAATCAAAAATGTTTTATTATCAGGTGGAAATGCAGGTGTATTAGCTTCCTTACAAGCAAAATCAAAAGCAGCAAAACTTGCAATAGATGAGTTAGCAGAATCAATGAAAAATGCTTTTACAGATCCATTAGGATTTACTGGTGCTAAACCAAAAGGATTTCCAAGCATACCAACAACTACAACAAATACTACTGGTTCAGGTGGAGAAGATACAGGTGGTACAGGTGGAGGTTTTTTAGGAATAAATCCTTTTATTTTAGGTACTGGTTTTCAATCACTTGCAGGTATTGTTAAAACTGAAGTGCCGAAGATGACTAATGTTACAAATGGTTTTGCAGCAGCTATGAAAGAAATTACTGCAAAGTTTACTGATTTTAGAGTAAATGGTATTGAACCAATAGTAGAAGAAACAAAAACATTTGGTGAACAAATTATACCTCAAATCGGTTTTGCTTTAAGAGATGGATTTGCAAGTATTGCAGAGGGTGAAAATCCTTTAAAAAGATTAGGAACAATATTAAAAGGTTTAGTTACAAGATTACTTGCAGCAGCAGCAGCAGCAATGTTACTTGGTGCATTTTTGGGTGGTGCAGGTGGTGGTTCAAGAATATTAAAAAATTTGGGTGGTATAAAAGGATTATTTACCCAATTCTCTGGTATTGAGTTAGCAAGAGGTGGTATTGTATCAGGACCAACAAATGCTTTGATTGGAGAATACCCAGGTGCAAGATCTAATCCTGAAGTAGTTGCACCATTAAGTAAATTAAAAACAATGTTAGGTGGTGGTGCTATGCAAGGTGAGTTTGTATTAAGAGGACAAGATTTAGTTGTAGCATTACAAAGAGCAGAAAGAAATAGAAATAGATTTAAATAATGGCATACGGTGTAAAATATGAACTTGATTTTTCTGACATCAAGGGTAATAAAAGAAGTGTTCAAATACTTAAAAAAGATTATACTGGTGAAGTATTTTCTATAATAGGTACTGAAAGTCCTGTAGTAATAAAATATACCAATGATGATGATTTTTATAACCCGATTATAGGTTCTTCGTGTGTTTTAAACATAAAAACAACTGACACAATTAGTTATGATGAATTTACTGATTTTGATGAGAGAGAATATAAAGTAAGATTAAATATTGGAGTTGATGATCCACAAGCAGATATTAATTCACCACTTTGGCAACTTGCCGACACAAACTGGGAAGCATCAGATTTTAATTGGGCAGCATCAACTGTATTTCAAGTTTATTGGGAGGGGTTTTTAGTTTCGGATACTTTTAGAGAAGCGATACAATCAAAACCTTTTGATATATCTTTAAGAGCAATAGATAATTTAGGTTCATTAGAAGCATATTTAGTGCCTGATGGTAATATAAACACTAATAATGATGGAACAATTAAAACTGCTGCAGGTGAACAAGATAATATAGATACTGCATTTTATTATTTACATAAAATACTAAAACTAACAGGGTTAGATTTTGACATATATATTCAAAATAATATTAGAAGAACATTTGATGGTTTAATCGTATCTCAAAATAATAATTTATTTCAAGATATAAGAATTAATGAGTTTGCTTTAATGGATAATTTTTCCAAAAAAAATTCAAAACAAGTATTAGAAGAAATATTAAGAATTACAAATTCAAGAGTTTATCAAGCAAATGCTTCTTGGTATGTCGTTTCAAATAGTAATTATTATGATGTAGCTATTGCAGGTCAATTAGGTGATTTTGACCAAAATCAACTTGCAGAAGTGCCAACTGTTACCACTAATGCAGTTACAAATAAAGCAACAACAAGTGGTACACTTAATGGAACAATAGTTTCAGATAAAGGTTTACAGATAATTGAGAGAGGATTTTATTATGGTACAAGTCCAATTTATATACAAAATGAAAAAGAAGCATCAACAGATACATCAAGCAGTTTTACTTTGAATATATCAAATTTAATAGAGGGTGAAACTTATTTTATACAAGCTTATGCAAAAAATAATATATTTTTAGAGGGACTTGGTAATGTAGTAGAATATGTACCAGGTGAGGTTGAACCTGATGATGACACCCCTATTAGACCTGTTGTGCAAATGCAAAATATAAATCCTTACACAGTTGAAAATGACAAAATGTTATTCACAGGTCAATTCTCAAATGTAGGTCAAAGTAATGTTATTGAATATGGTTTTTATTTTGGAACTGATGGAAATGATTTTAACAATAATCAAAAATATCCAATAGCAACAGGTGTAAATATTTCTGTTGCGACTGCATTTGCAGGTGATACATCAGCAGCACCTTTTAATTTAACACTTGCTTCAGGACAACCATTTTACATAAATGCTTATGCTAAAAATTCACAAGGTGAGGGTGTAAGTAGTCCAACCACCGAACAATATACTTGGAATGCTTGGCAATTAAGAAAGCAAAGTGATTTATCAACACAAAGTGTACCATATACATCAGATGCAAGAGGTTCGAATGTTTTTATATCTACATCTTCAAGTAATACAGATTGTTATACAATAATGGTTGGACAATTTTTAGCAAGTTTAAGTGGACTTCCAACTATTTCAGGAAGTTGTGCTGATAATACAACTGAACCTACTGCATCAGTTGAAGAAACTTGTAAAGAAGTTGTACTATATAGAAGTAGTACTGCTTTTAGTTTGTGTTGTGAGGATCCGACATCAAGACAAGCATATATTAACGGTCAATCATTGACAGATAGTGCTACAACAAAAGTATTTAATGATAGCGAGTGTACTACATTAATACCTGCACAATATGTGTCAGAAAATTTAGAACAATATAGATATTTTAATGGTACTGTCTTAGGAAATGTAGTTAATTGTCAAGATAATGCAGGTGTTGATGTTTGTGATCCTGATGTAATAACACCAAGTGGTTGGCTATTGCAAAAAGATAATTCATTAGATAGAGTCAAGGTTGCATACAATTCAACCTATGGTGAAGGTCAAAGAGTTATTATAGATAGTGATTCAGAAAATTGTTATACAATTATTGAATCTTTTAGAGATGCTGCAACAATAACATCACCAACAATTAGTTCTCTTTGTACTACTGCAACACCTACACCTACACAACAATGTCCAACTATGACATTTTTTGCAAGATACTTGTTGTGTGGTGGTGATGAAATAAAAATTATTGGAAGTAATATAAATAATTTCCCTAATGTAATTAAAAAAGTAAGCACTGATGAATGTTGGAGTTTTATTGATAGAACAAGTCAAACAACTAATGATGATGAATTTAATTTAGGTTGTTTTCCTGTTAATAAGTTTGTTGTCAAAGGTGGTCAAGTAAATGGTTTTCCAAGTTGTGATGATTGTTTAGACATATCAACAACAACACAGGTGGCAAAACCAATAACCACAACAACACAATCAGTTTTCTTTAGACAATACATTGAGATACAATCAAATTGTAGTGATGCAGATCAATTGTTAGAAGTTTCTAATACTGAAAACAATTTTCCAAATGTAATTACTGATGGTTTAAGTTGTTTTAGAAATCAAAATGCAGGTGGTCAAGGTCAAGATGGTTTAGTTACAGACACAACTAAATTTCCTGCAACTTTTAACAATGGTGTATTATCAACAGATTGTGCTGCTTGTAATGCTTATATTTCGACAACAACAACACAAACACCTACAACAACACAAGCACCTTGTAAAGAAATTTCAGCATCAGTTACAACTATTGCAATAAATGCTTGTTGTGGTTCAAAATCAACTTCTTTATATATAAATGCAAATAATATTTTACTTGCAAGTGTTATATACACCAATGCAACTTGTACCACTGTTTTACCTGCAGGTAACTTTATTAATACTGGAGGTCAATTATATTTTTGGACAGGTAATACACTTGTTGAGCAAAATTGTCCACAGTGTCCATAATGAGATATATTTCTGCACAACCTGCTTCAATTTATTATTCTTGGCAAGTAGATACTATGATTCATAGTTTTATTAATAATGGCATAAAACAAGAACAAATAGATATTGTTTTTGCTGATAAACCCCAATATGAAAATTGTTGTTATTATTTAGTATCTAAATATCCAAAAGTTAATTTTTATTTTTACCCTGATTTAAGAAAAAAGATTAAATATATTTCAAGTATAAGACCTCATATACTGAAAAAACATTTTTATAGATATGCTGATTTGTATAAAGGTACATTTTTATATCATGATTGCGATATTGTTCTTACAAAACCTTTAGAACTAAATGGATATTTATGTGGTTGTAATCCAACTTGTTATCTAAGCAATACTATAAGCTATATAGGTTACGAATATATAAAATCTAAAGGTGAAGATGTTTTAGATTTAATGTGTAATGTTGCCAATATAGATAAAGATATTGTAAAGAAAAATCAATTAAATTCAGGAGGTTGTCAATACCTTTTAAAAAATATAGATTATAAATTTTGGCAAGAAGTTGAAATAGATTGTGAGAATTTATTTACAGAAGTTGTAGCTTTAAATGCAAAGAAAAAATCTAAGGACAAAAATTATCATGAGTTGCAAATTTGGTGTGCAGATATGTGGGCAGTCCTTTGGAATCTTTGGAAAAGGGATAGAAAAACAAAAATTATTGATGAGTTAAATTTTACTTGGGCAACACACGAAAGAGAAGAATGGGGTAAGTATGCAATATTTCATAATGCAGGAGTTAATGATAATAAAAATGCTGCTTTTCATAAAGCTAAATATTTATCAAAAAAACCACCAAAAAATTTAAAAATAAATCCAAAATTAGCTTCATACGAATATTATGAGTTAGTAAAACAAATATTGTAAATTTGTAATATGGGAATAATTAGAGCAGAGCAAACAAGATTACTGCAAGAAAATGGTACTGAAATAATTGAATTTTTTGTTTATGATAAAGATGGTAATGCAAAATCACCACTTAATGAAACAAAAGATGTTTTAAAACAAATACCAAGTGTCTTAAATCCAATAAATCAAGATTTAGAGGTTGAATATTTACCACCAGTTAGAGATGTAATAAAAAAAACAAAAACTAATTCAATTCAACTTATAAATAAAAACCCTAATTTTAGATACCAAAATTTTAATTGGGATATAACTGCTTCTTTAGGATCAGTCCAAATACCAAGTCAAATTTTAGCAGGTGTAAATCCTATATCAGGTATATATTGTTTATATCAACCCACAATACCTTTAACAGATAGTAAAACAACACACTTTGTAAAAAACATTTTATCAGATACACCTATTGTAAGTGGTCTTGATATTGAGATAAGTTGGAACTATTATATTTTTACAGGCATTAGTGCATCTAATGTCAAACAATTTATTAGTGTTGGTCTTGATTCTACTAATGATGGTAGTGTAAATAAGATGTATAATTTTGAAGATAATAAATTTACAACTGGAACTTTTACAAATGATGAGTTTTTTAGAAAAATAGATTATACAAATTTAGATCAGTGGGATAAATATAAAACTACTTTACAAGCTAATTTAACTGCAAGTGAAACTAATCCTCATATTGAGGTAAAACTATTTCAAGTAACTGGTTCTGAAGTACCATTTGGTAAAGTGTTTTTTGATGGTTTGTCAATATCACAAAAAATATCTTCTAACACAAAAACTCACACAAGGAGGAGGGGTGGTATATTAAAAATAATTGATGGTGCATTAACTTTTGAAGAAAGTGAAAATGTAACTGGTGAGTATATTCAAAAACAAACCTTTTTATCAAATGAAATTGACAAACAAAGTATAAACCATTTTCCAAATGAATTTAGTAGAAAAGATAGACCATTAAGTTTTTATTCTACAAATACTCTTGATAAAAATGCACTACAAGAGATTATCAATGATTTTAGAGAACCTTTAAAAAGATATGAGGGTACATTTTATAAAAATGATTCTGATGTTGTACCTATTTATTTTTACCATAAACTATGGATTAATTTTGGCACAACTGTACTTCAAGAAGCAGTAAGTGCTATTATTGATGAAATGGAGTTTGATGTAAAGCAAAATCAATATAGAATTGTTATGCACTTACCAAATCAAGATGATGACCAAGTAGCATTTGATTTATATAAATTTGATTAAATATTTTTTTATATATAAAATATTTTTATATTTGTAAAATATGTTACTAAAGAATATTTTAGAGGGTTGGGGTAATTGGGCTTTAAAAGAATTTAAAGTTTTAGATCCTAATATTGTCCATATGTCCAAAGTTCGATTGTTAATTTGTGATGTTTGCGACATGCGAACTGGCAAAATATGTAATCCTAATAAACAAGGTGTAAATATTGAAACACAAGAAGTTAGAAATGGTTGTGGTTGTGTTATACCACCTAAAACACTTTCCCCTAATTCTGAATGTCCTTTAGGTAAATGGAAAAAATATGAGTAATGAAAAATCATTTATGAGTGAATTCGAAATAGAGTTCATTAGCGACCTAAGAAGATTAGGTATTAACAAAAAAGATGTTGCACAAAAGTTAGAAATGACTATGCCAACACTTAATTCAAGGATTGAGAAACCTTGGACATTAACTGTCAAAGATCTTAATAACTTGAAAGAATTAGAATTTAATTTAAAAACTATTTATATTAATGGAATCAATAAAGATTAAAGGTAAGGATTATATACAAGTCCACGAAAGAGTAGCAGAGTTTCGTAGAAATGCAAACTATGCACCTCTTAAAATAGAAACTGTTATAGTTGAAAAAAACTATTCAGAACTCACTGGTGATATTTTTAAACATAAAAAAGATGAAAAAGGTGAAATAATTTCATCAAAAAAAATTGGTGTTAAAACATCAAAAGTTTTAGATTCAATTATCATTAAGTGTGTAATTCGTAACAAAGATGGGAACATAGTTTCTACTGGTTATGCACAAGAAGAAAAAACTTCGAGTTTTGTGAACGAAACAAGTTTTGTTGAAAATTGCGAAACATCAGCAGTTGGTCGTGCTTTAGGTTTTTTAGGTATTGGTATTAAAGATTCAATAGCAAGTGCAGATGAACTTGTTGTTGCAATATCAAATCAGAAAAAAACTACAAAGCCAAAAAGTAAAAAAGAATTTAAAATAAATAAAGTAAATCAATGACAGAAAAATTAAAGGCAATATATCTTAAAGGTTTAAGAATATTTGCACCAAGTCCTAATGCACCTGATTTTGTATTAGGTCAAGGATTTTTAACACCAAAAGTTTTATTAGATTTTATTAAAGAAAATCCACAAATACTTACAAGTGAATATGATGGTAATAAACAAATACCAGTTCAGTTAGTAAAAAATGATGATGGTGGTGCATCTTTAAAATTTAATGATTTTGTACCAAAAAAAGAAGTCAAAACTGAATCTATACCTATGAAATCAGAGCAAGATGATGACTTACCATTTTAATTATAAGGGGGGTTTTACCCCCTTTTTTTAATATTATATTATGAATGAACATATGTTATATAATAATTTAATTGCAAAACTTACAAAGCAATTAGAAGATTTAGAAAAAGAAAATAAAAAATTAAAAGATGAGAATAGAAAACTTAAAAATAAAAAATGATAGTATTGAAGATTATCATGCAAAAAAATCAATATCAGCAAGTAGTTTAAAATATATAGCAGCTACATCTGTGTTTCACTACTTAAACAAAAAGCCAATAGAACAAACTAAATATATGATAAGGGGTAATGCAGTACACACTATTTGTTATGAGGGTATTGAAGAATTTAAAAAGCAATATTTTGTTTTGCCAAAACTTGATCTTCGTAAAAAAGATGATAAAGATTTAAAAGTAAAACTATTAGAAAAAAATAAAGGTAAGGTTGCTTTAGATGAAGAAGAAGATAACATTATAAGAGGTATATACAAAAATTTCAATGGTAGCGATAAGGTAAAAAAATGGAAAAATGGTATAATAGAAGTTTCTCATTATGGAACTTATCAAGGTATTGATGTTAGAGTAAGACCTGATTGCTTAGGTGATGATTGGATAAGCGACATCAAAACTTGTCAAGATGCTTCACCAGAAAAATTTAACAGAGAAATAGAAAATCGTAATTATCACCTACAAGCATATTTTTATTGTCTTATGTTAGGAATAGATCCACACAGATTTAGATTTATAGCTTGTGAAACCAATCACCCTTTTGCAGTTGAAGTTTATAAGTTAGATGATACACACATTGAAAATGCAGAGATGGATTTTGAAAGAGCATTTACATTTTGGAAACTATACAAAGAAAAAGGTGTTGTTACTGGCTATCAATCACAAGATTTTGATGATGATGGAACAATAATTTTAAAAGGTTGGAAGCGAAGAAAATGAAAGATTTAAGGATAGTAAAAAAAATTGTTAATGATTATTTTGAAATAAACATTTCAGATACATCACGAAAAAGACATTTTGTTGATGCAAGAAGATTTTATTATACATTGTCAAGAGAATTTGTTAGAAATGCAACTCTTGAAAAAATAGGTGGACTTGTAAAAAAAGATCATGCTTCTGTAAATTTTGGTATAAAAACTTTACACTCTTTTATGCAGTATGACAAGCTCACTCAAAATAATTATTTAACTTTAAAAAAAATATGTTTAAGTAAATTAGATGAATTGGCAAATCCTTATGAAAAATATTTAAGTAAAGAAGATAAATTACAACATTCTGTGATGGAGTATTTATCTTTTCAATATCCAAATGTATATGCAATTCATGTAGCAAACGAGGGCAAAAGAAGCCCTTTTGAAAGATTTAAATTTAAATACTTAGGTGGCAAGGCAGGAGTACCTGATATATTAATATTTAGGTCTAATGGTATGAGAAATGGTCTTGCCATAGAATTAAAAGTTGGTTATAATAAACCTACTGACAGTCAAAAAGAATCGTTAGAAAAATTAAGAAAAGAAAATTGGGAATGTCATTGGACAAATGACTATGATAAAACTATTGAAATTATAGAGAAATATTTATCAATACCCAATGATACAAACACTTAAAATGGTTTATTGGTCAGAATCAAAACAAAGGATTCGTTTTACTGAAATACATAATTTTGAAGATTTTGAAAATTATGAATATGTTGGATCTTTGACAAGAGTTGAGTTTGATCTTCTCATTGAAGCATTATTTATAAAATTTGAAGATGAGGAAATATGTTTGGAAGATGTACAACTTATGTATGATAGATTGAGAAGATTTTGTAACGAGATAAAGAATATTACAAACAACCTATAAAGATAAATGAAAAAAAGCTATTATGCTATCATACCTGCATTTGTCAGATATGACACAAATTTAACTGCAAATGCTAAACTAATGTATGGTGAAATAACTGCACTATGCAATGAAAAAGGATATTGTTTTGCCACCAATAAATATTTTGCAGACCTATATAGTGTTTCAAATGTATCAATATCTAAGTGGATTAACCAGTTAAAAGATTATGGTTATATAAAAGTCAAAATGGTTTATAAAGAAAATTCAAAAGAAATAGAATCAAGGCAAATGTATATAACAAATTTTAAAGAGGTAGTAAATAATTCTTTGGGGGGTAACATAAAAAAGTTAAAGGATAATAAATATATATATAACAATAATAATACAGTAGAATATAAAGAGAATAAATATTCAGATATGGTTGTTAAATCTTTAGATCCTATTTGTAAATTATTTCCTACTCAAACAAGACCAAAAACAAAGAGTGAAAAAAATACTTGGCTTGATTGTATAGATAAACTTGAGAGATTAGATGGATATAGTCCAAGAAAAGTTTATTACATAGCTTCTAAAGTTCGTAATGATGAATTTTGGAAAAACAATTTTTTATCAATACTTAAACTTCGTAAGAAAAATAAAGATGGTATAAAATATATAAATCTTTTTGAAGCTAAGTTTGGTAAAAATTTAAAACAAATGAATTTATGATTTTTAAAGAATATTATTTACCTGAAGAATTTAAAGGAAGAAAATTGCCTGATATGAAAGTTAATGCAGAACATGGAACTTTTTTATTACAAAACAGAAGAAAATGGACAAAACAAGAGGAAGATTGGTTATTGTATTTAAAAGACAATATTGGCTTGTCATTCAAAGACATATCTATTTGTATAGATAGAGAGGAACAAAGAATAAGATTGAAATATAAAAGATTAAATAAAAAAAATAAAACATATAATAAAGCTCATATTGTTGATAAGTATAAAACCAATTTAGAAATACTTGAAAATAACGAAATAAAAACTTGTTTAGATTTATTTGCTTCAGAAAAAAGTTTTTGGGAAGATCATGTTAAGAATGTTACTTCAAATGATATAATACCATCTATGTATAATACATATAACTTAAAAGCAGAAATACTCGCAAAGTATTTAAATGACAATTCATATACATTTGATTTAATCGATGTTGATCCTTTCGGTAGTGCTTTTAATTGTTTTGAAAATTCTATAAAAATGTGTAATAAAGTTTTAATTATAACTTATGGTGAAATGGGACATAAAAGATGGAAAAGATTAGATTTTGTAAAAAAAACATATAAAATAAAATCTCTTGATGAATTTACAATTGAAAATTTAATTAATTATACTAAAAAAATTGCTTTAAAAAATAATGTTATACTCGAAGTTGATTGTATAAAAAATTGGCACAATATATCAAGAGTATATTATAAAGTATTAAAATAAAATTATATGAATAAATTACTTGTAAAAGAACTTAAAATAAAAGCAGAGGGTGTAGCTAAAAAGTTTTCTATTAGTAAAAGAGAGGGAAACTTTAACAATGAAATATTTAAGGTTTTAGAGATAATACCAATGTCAGACCATACTGCAAGTGTTATAATGAAAAAAAATACTGGTAAAAAAGCTGCATTCTTTTTTTACTACTTAAATAGAGGTATGTCTAAAGGTTGGCATTATTTTGTACCAACTGATTCTCATATTTTAGGTATGCAATCATTTAATTTTTATAAATTAGAAATAGAAAGAAATAATTATAAAGAAAACTTCAATGAAAGATAAATTTTTAAACTTTGGAATAGATATTGGTTTTAAGACAGGTGAATTTCATATAACATGCCCTAAATGTTCACATAAAAGAAAAAAGAAAGCAGAGAAATGTTTATCTATAAACGAACTAAAAGGTTTATTTAATTGTCATCATTGTGGGTGGAGTGGTAATGTAAATCTTCAACAAAAAAAAGAATATGTAAGACCACTTGAAATAAAAGCAGATCTTTCTGAAAAAACACTTAAGTGGTTTGCAAAAAGAGGTATATCAGAAACCACGATAGTAAATTGGAAAATTAGTGAATCAGTAGAGTATTTTCCACAAGTAAAAAAAGAAAGAATTGCAATTAATTTTAATTACTATCGTGAGGGTAATTTAATAAATGTAAAATATCGTGATGGTCAAAAGAATTTTAAATTATTTAAAGATGCTGAACTTATCTTTTATGGTCTTGACAATGTAAAAGAAATGGACAAGATATATATTGTAGAGGGTGAAATAGATGCTTTATCACTACATGAAGCAGGTCTTTATAGTGTTTGTTCAGTACCTAATGGTGCATCAAAGGGTTCACAACGATTAGAGTATCTTGACAACTGTTGGGAATACTTTGTTGATAAAAAAGAGATTGTACTTTGCACAGATAATGACCAGGCAGGTTTATCTTTGAGAAACGAACTTGCAAGAAGATTTGGTCAAGGTAGATGTAAATATGTGGAGTTTGGAGATTACAAAGATGCAAACGACATATTAGTAAGTAAAGGTGCAAGTGAACTTAGAGAAGTCGTAAATCAAGCTAAAAACTTTCCGATTGAGGGTGTATTAAATATTAACGATATTTGGGATAGTGTTCTTAACTACAACGAAAATGGAATCAAGAATTATAGTGTGCGACTTGGCGACAGTAATAGATATTTTAACATTAGTTTCGGACAATGGAGTGTTATTACAGGAATACCAAATTCAGGCAAGTCAGATGTCTGCGACCAAATATGCACTAATCTTGCATTATCCGAAAATTTTAGGATAGCTATATTTTCACCTGAAAGTTTCCCATACGAAGCTCATATAAAACGACTTGCAAATAAAATAAATGAAAAAGAGTGTAACACAGAAGATCTTAACAAAACAAAAGATTTTATAGAAGAACACTTTTACTTCGTAAAAATAGATTTAGAGAATCTTACACTTAAAGGTATATTAGATGCTTTTAGGCAACTTGTTTTCCAAAAAGGTGTTAATGTTTGTGTTATAGATCCATATAATATGTTAGATCATTCTGCTCAAAAAGATTTTACTTATGTAGGTAAACTGCTTTCAGAGATTACACAGTTCTGTCAACAAACAAACACACACTTATTTTTAGTAGCACACCCAAGAAAGATGGAAAGTGTTGAGGGTAAATATAGAGTACCCAACCCTTATGATATTTCCCAGTCAAGCGATTTCTTTAATAAAGCATATAATTGTATTACAGTTTATAGGAATCTTGGTCAAAAAACTATATATGGAAGTGATAGTGTACAGATATATGTACAAAAGGTAAAGACAAAAGAGAATGGTATTCAGGGCGATTTTATGATAGCACCTGATTTTAAAAATGGTGGTGTATATAAAGCAGTTGATAAAGACAAACAAAGATTTGAAGTAATCAGAGATAATATACCTTTTTAGTAACTTTGTTTAATGTTTGATATTGACATAGCAGTTATGAGGGGATTTGGTGTTGGTTTTAACTACACTAATGAAGATATTGAGGGTGTAGAAACCATAGCTGATGATCTTAGACATACAATCCAGGTAATCTTTTTCTTTGTAATAATAAATATTACTTACTTCACACACAGAGAATTTTAGTAAAATAATATAAAAAATATTTGCATAATTAAAATATTCTTTATATATTAGTACTATAATTAAAAACAAATAATATGAAAACAACTAAAAAAATATACCAAGTATGGTGGAAAGATTTCGCCTGTTTAGCTGAATTTGAAAATTGTGGCAAAGCCTTAACTTTTTTGAACAGCAGACATTTAAAAAGAATGAATAACGGAGAAAAAGGGGCATTTTTCATTAATGAGGAAGACATAAATTATAAACCATATAATAAAATAATATGAGAAATACATTAGACAAAAAAATAAACAGAAGAAAAATTCTAAAAGCATTATCTACACCTTGGCAAGGTTATTTAGGAGCTATTGACAAATCACAAATAGATCAAATTTACACAAAAGAAAGATTAGATAATAAAGGTAGATCTGTATCAGAAAAGGTATGGATAACTTTACTACGATATGGCTTTGAAAAAGTATGGATTCCATTATTAGACAGAGATGGTAACCACATAGAATGGCAAAGCATAAAATTTAAATGTGGTACTGAAATATCAGCAAGTAGATTAGCTATAATTTATGCTGCATTTCTTTTTCCTAAAGATAAATTTGGTGTTGCACCTTGTAGTCGAAAGATACTAAACAACTCTGTTAATAATAATTTTTAATAACCATAAATCATTGTTTTAAAATTAACCCACTTTAATCGGTGGGTTTTTTTATGTATTTTTGTAAAGTGAAAAGCAACAAAAAACAACACACTAAAAAAGCAATACTTACTGCTCTTGAAAAATCTCTTGGAGTTGTAACGACTGCTTGTAGGCAAGTTGGTATAAATAGGACTACCTATTACAAGTATCTAAAAGAAGATGAGGAGTTTGCTAAGCAAGTAAAAGATATTGAGAACATTGCTCTTGATTTTGCTGAATCACAACTGCATAAACAAATAAGTGAGGGCAATACTACTGCTACAATATTTCTTTTAAAGACAAAAGGTAAATCTCGTGGTTATGTAGAGAGAAGCGAGATAGTGCATGACAATCAAATTAAATCTACAATCATAGAATGGACACCACCAAAACAGTTGAACAAAAATGTAACAGACAATTCTACGACCTTATCAAATCAAACAAAAGATTCAAAGTCCACCAAGGAGGAACAAGGTCAGGAAAAACTTTCGGAATCTGTCAATACTTAGTTTATTTACTTACATCATCAGAGAAACCTTTAACCATCTCTATTGTCCGTAAGACATTACCTGCCCTAAAAGGATCTGTGCTTCGTGATATGATGAATATTCTCCAGGAAACTGGTATTTACTATTTAGGAGTGCATAACAAAGCAGAAAACACTTTTAAGTACAACAATCATCTTATTGAGTTTCTTTCAGTAGATGAACCCCAAAAGATTCGTGGTCGTAAAAGAAACATAGCTTTTTTAAACGAGGGTAATGAGTTGAACATAGAAGATTTTAGACAAATCAATATGAGAACAACAGATATGTTAATTCTTGACTTTAACCCATCAGATCCTGTGCATTGGATTTATAGCGACTTAATACCAAGAGATGATTGTGATACTTGGATAACAACTTATAGAGATAACAACTTCTTATCAGCAGAACTTATACACGAAATTGAAAGAATGAAAGCAAGAGATCCTGATTATTGGAGAGTATATGGTGAGGGATTACAGGCAATCTTTAGTGCAAGACAAGTATTTAATAACTGGCATTTTATTGACTACAAAGATTTTCCTGAATTTGATTTAGATGTAGAGGGTGTTATTGGTATTGATTTTGGATATTCAAACGATCCTACTGCAATAGTTTTAACATTTAGACAAAATGATAAATTATACTTACATGAATTATTATACAGAAAAGGTATGACAAATGGAGATATCGTTGATTTCTTAAAAGACAAAGGTTATGGTCAAATAATATGTTATGCTGATTCTGCTGAACCTAAGTCAATAGAGGAAATGAAAAGATTAGGAATGTATATAAAACCTGCAACTAAAGGGCAAGGGAGTATAAATGCAGGAATATCACTTCTTAAGGAGTATGATATATTTGTTAGTAAAGAATCAACAAATATTCAGAGAGAATATCATAACTATTATTGGGAACAATTAAAAGATGGAACTATAATAAACAAACCACAAGACAAAGAAAATCACTTGATGGATTCTATAAGATATGCTACATATTCAAGATTTGGAAAGAGAGAAAATTTCTTTGTAATTTAATTGTTATTTTTGTAAGATAAAAGCACGATAAATGGCATCAATATTTTCAAGAGTTAGAAATTTAATTTCAAAAAACTTTCAACAAACAAATGAACAATTTAATAGAGCAATCTATAATTATTTAGGTAACACAATTATTTGGAATCCTGAAAACGATAATACTTACATAGAAAAAGGTTATCAATTTAATTCAACTATTTATTCAATAGTTAATTTAATAACTAAAACTGCTGCTACTATACCTTTTCAAGTTTATGAAATTAAAAATGAGAATGAGTTAAAAAGGTATAAGTCAATCACAAGTGGACTTGCAAATGGTTCATCATTATATAAAGCAGATATACTTAGAAAACATGCACTTGAAGAAGTATCTGACACAGAAATACACGAGGTTCTTTCAAGACCTAATCCTGCACAATCCTATAACTCTTGGATTCAAGAACTTATTGCTTTTGGTAAACTTACAGGTAATCGTTATATATATGGAATAAAACCTGATACAGGTGCAAATCAAGGTAAGTTCAAAGAACTGTATATACTTCCAAGTCAAAAGGTAGAGATTAAAAGTGGGGGTATATTTGAACCTGTAAAATCTTACTGTCTTGATTACAATGGTCAATACAATATGTTAGCTGAAGATGTTTGTCATATAAAAGATTTTAACCCTTATTATGATGGTACTGGTTCACACCTTTATGGTATGTCGCCACTCAAAGCAGGTCTTAGATCGTTAGACACTAATAATGAAGCAGTAACAACAGGTGCTAAGTATTTACAAAATCAAACTGCAAGAGGTGTGCTTATGAGTGATGAGGGTGATTTAAATGAAGTTCAAGCACAACAACTTAAAGAAAAATTTAGACAAAATTATTCAGGTAGTAAAAATGCAGGTGATATTGTTATTACACCAAAAAAACTATCATGGATAAACTTTGGTATGTCAGCATCAGATCTATCTTTAATTGAACAATACAATGCAAGTATTAAAGATTTATGTAATATATATTCGGTGCCTGCAGTTTTATTAAATAATACAGAATCTTCTACTTACAACAATGTTATTGAAGCTAAAAAGAGTTTATATCAAAATGCAATAATACCTGAAATGAATAAAATTCGTGATGAATTAAATAGATGGCTTGTACCTGCTTATGGTGAAAAACTATTTATAGATTTTGATTATACAAACATATCTGAACTGCAAGAGGAAATGGACAAAGTAGTAAATCAAATGTCAAGTTCTTGGTGGCTTACTCCAAATGAAAAAAGACAAGCGATGAGTTATGGTGTAGATACAGAAAACGATAAACTAAATGATTATTACATACCAATGAATCTTGTGCCACTTGGTGATGAAGTAATTGAAGAAGATGTTAAAAGTGTAAAGATTGATTACAATGATTTGATGGACAACAAATATAGAATTCGTAGAGATGTATTTACAACTGAACTTGAAGCAAGAAGCAGAGCAGAAGCTATTGGTTGTAATGGTACACACACTCATACAGAAGATGGTAAAACAATATATATGCCTTGTGCTTCGCACGATGACTATATTGCTCGTGTTGGCAGAAATGTTAAGTATGGCGAAGATGATGAAGATGATAAATATGATGAGGACAAAGAATTTATTGACAAACCTGCAAAACCTGGAAGTGCAGTAGAAACAGGACTTAGAAATAAAGTAAAAGAACACAATGAGAAAGTTGGTAACAATAGAAGCAAAAGAACGACTTACAGAACTTTACAAACAGTATTTAATCGTGGCATAGGTGCTTATAGAAATAATCCACAAAGCGTAAGACCAAGTGTAAGGAGTGAGGATCAATGGGCTTATGCAAGAGTAAACTCTTTTTTATATGTACTTAGAAATGGAAGATTTAGAAGTGGTAAACATGACACTGATTTATTACCAAGTGGACACCCTATGTCAAGCAAAAAATCATTAACTAAAAATGTATCTTATAAAGATTACCCACAGGGTGCAACAAATAATGCAAAGAGAATGTTAGGTTGGATAGAAAAATATGGTCGTGATGTAGTTAGAGGTGGTACAGAGGTTGGACTTGCAAGAGCAAATCAACTGGCAAAAAGAGAACCTATATCACTTGATACTGTAAAGAGAATCAATAGCTTTTTAGCAAGACATGAAGATAATGCTAAGATTGCAGAGCAATATAGAGATGAACCTTGGAAAGATAAAGGTTATGTAGCTTATAATATGTGGGGTGGTAAAGCAATGGTTTCTTGGGCAAAAAGAATATCTGAAAATGCTGACTAAAGAATTTAAAAAATCATATCAAAAAGATTGGTTAAACCAATTAGATATTGCTGAAGCTAAACAAGATAAAAAGTGGGCATCTTATTTCAAAAGAGAGAGTAATATAATTATAGATGAATTTTTAAAAGCTAACAAGCAAATTCCTGATCTACAATTTAAGTTTAGAGATGATGATTTAATCAATCTTTATGTAGAGTTATATCAAGAAGTTGGAAATAGATTAGCGAAATGGTATGCAGGTAATTTTCAAAAATATATACAAAAAGACATTAGTAATGATTATAAAGATATATGGAATGCAAAGTTTGCATATATAGGAAATCAAGTTGCAGGTGAAAGAGTTGTAAGTGTAGGTGTAAATAGAAGAAAAGAATTTAGGCGAGTTTTAAAAAGATTTATGCAAAATCCTGAATTTCAAGCTCTGAATGAAGCACAAGCAGGTAGAATATTAAGAAAAAAATTTAACGATATGTCAGTGGCAAATGCAAAAAGAATAGTTAGAACAGAATCAGTTAATGCTGCAAACTATGCTACAAATCAAAGTGCAGTTGATACTTTTGGTGTTGAAAATTTACAAAAAGAATGGATTGCAACTTTTGATGATAGAGTAAGAATAGATCATATACAAGCAAATGGACAAGTTGTTGATATGGATAAAAAGTTTTTAGTAGGTGGTGAGGAACTATCTTATCCAGGTGATAGTGCAGGTAGTGCTGCCAATGTTATAAACTGTAGGTGTACCAATGCACCTTTTCCAAAAGAAATAGATACTTCAGGTATCATAGATGATGTTATTACAGTTGCACAAAGCGTAGCAGCGACAGTAGCAGTAGATGAAATATTGAATGATGATTCACAAGAAAATAATTAATTGAAAATTAATAACTTTGCATTATGGAAAATATAATTTATAAGTCAAGCCCAATCGGTGAAATTCAAGACATCGATGAAAAGTCAGGAATCGTAAAAGGTTATGGTTCAGTTTTTAACAATGTAGATAGTGATGGTGATGTAATCACTCAAGGTGCATATACAAAAACGATTATGGAAAATGGTAATCGTGTAAAGTATTTGTATCAGCACAAAATGGATAAACCAATAGGTAGAATGAAAAACCTTTATGAAGATGAAAAGGGTTTGATGTTTGAAGCAGAAGTGCCAAAAACACAACTTGGAAAAGATGTTTTAGAACTTATGAAAGCAGGTGTTATAACTGAAAACAGTGTTGGTATATTACCAATACAAAAAGAATCAGGTGTAAACGAAGATTACAACAGAAAACTTACAGAGGTAAAACTATATGAGATTTCTGCAGTTACACTTGCTGCTAACGATAAAGCAATGATATTAGATGTAAAAGGGAATTTTGATAAGGAAAAAGTATTGAACAGATATGATAAACTTGTAAAGTTAATTCGCAAGGGCGACATATCTGACAATATGGGTTATGCTATTGAAGCAGAACTCATTAAGCTAAAATCTATTTTTAACGATAGTGTCATTTTGCCAACTGAAATTGAGGTTACAGAACCGACAGAAATAGAAACAGATAATAGCGAAATCTATAAATATTTGTTTAATAAATTAAATTCGTAAAAAATGAATGATGAAATTAAAAAAGAATTAGACCAAATCGGTGATTTAGTTGATTCTAAAATTGAGAAAGCATTTAATTCTGCACAAGATAATGCGAAAGGTGAGATTGAAGAATCACTGAAAAGTGAAATTTCAAATCTATCCAACGAGTATCTTGAAAAGCATGATGAAATGCAAAAAAGAATGGACACTATTGAAATGGAAGCTAAAAAAAATTCTATTGAAAGTAAGCCAATGAACTTTAAAGGTGCTTTAAAAGAAGCTATTGATGGAGGTGCTATTGAAAACCTAAAAAAAGGTCAATCAAGAGCAGCTACATTTGAAGTTAAAGCAGATATGACAACTGGTGCAGATTTCACTGGTGAGGTTATTGCTGCTCAAAGAGTACCTGGTATTAAGTTTGATCCATCAAACCAAGTGCATGTAAGATCTATTGTGCCAGTTGGTACAACTACTTCTGATACAATTAGATTTGTAAAAGAAAGTGCTTATACACAAGGTGCTGCAGCAACTTCAGAGGGAAGTGCTTTAGGTCAAACTGACTTTAACTTAACTGCTTCTACTGCAAATGTAGAATTGATTGGTACTTATCTAAGAATAAGTAAGCAAATGTTAGATGACACAGAGCAACTTACATCTTACATATCAGCAAGAGTACCAAGTAAATTACTTGCAGTTGAAGATGACCAGTTATTAGGTGGTAATGGTACTGCACCAAACTTAGAGGGATTGAGAAATTCTGCTACTGCATGGAGTAATACTGATTCAGGTTTTGCTGCAGGTGTAATTTCTAACCCACAAAACATTGATGTTTTAATAACTGCACTAAACCAAGTTGCTAAGTTTAACTATACTTCAGATGGGATTCTAATGCACCCAACTGATTTTCACAAAATCTTAGCACTTAAAGATGGTGATAACAGGTATCTAAAAGACCAAGTTTATCAAGGTCTGCAACCTACATTTATGGGTGTGCCATTTAGATTATCAACTGCTATGGCAGAGGGTGAGTTTATCGCAGGTAACTTTAGCCAAGCAGCACAGATTTGGCAAAGAGATAATGTAAGTGTTGAGTTCTTTGAGCAAGATACTGATAATGTTCAAAAGAACTTTATTACAGTAAGAGTTCAAGAGAGATTAGCAATGACTACTTACTTACCAAATGCACTTTGTAGAGGATCATTCGCAACAGTGATTGCTGCTCTATAATCATTTGAGATTATTTAATAAAGGGGGTTTTGTACCCCCTTTTTTTATGATTTATACATAAGAAATATCTTATAATAAAAAAAATTTTGTATTATTAAAAAATAATTATACCTTTGAATTATGAAAAAAATTATAACAACCATAGAAAAATTGCAAACACCAATCATACTTTTTGCTATGATCTATTTTGCATCACACTTTTTAGTATGTCTAATAACTCATTAAGTAAAGCAACAAAGAAAGAAATTAATATGCCAGTAGATTATAAATTACAACAAAGAATTTTAAAATATTTAATTTGGGGTATGGGTTTTTTTACATTTTGGTCAATTTTATTTGTAAACTTTTTATTTTGGTTATTTAGATGAATGCAAGAAAATTAACACCAAAGATAATGAAAATTGTTTCTGAAAGTTTGAATAAAAATATTAAACCAAAAGCATATTTTAAAATATTAGGTCTTGTATATAACATAGAAGAAGAAGTTGATAAGAGTAGAGAATTAAAGCATTAACAGAATTGCTTTTATATTGAGGTTTATAAAAGTAATGTTTTTTCATATTGGTTAGTTTGAGAAGCCCAGTTCTTTGTAGGATTGGGCTTTTTAACTTTTTCTTAACTTTGTGTAGTGGATAGTAATGCACGAGGTTGTGTTGCCGAATACTTGTTCGGAGTTGAGTGTTTAAAAAGAGGAGTTATAATATCTTTCCCCATTTTAGATTCTTGTGTTTACGATTGCATAGCTGATACTGGAAAAGATCTTTACAAAATTCAAGTTAAATATTCAGGTAAAAGTTTTCTAAAACATAGAAAAACAATTCAAGCAAATTGGCATAATTCTTATAGTTTGGAAGATGTAGATTATTTTGCAGTTTATGTAGAGGTTTTTAAAGGTTTTTTTATATTTCCAAACAACGGTATAAGAAAATGTATAAGAGTAAGTTTAGACAATGTAAATTCAAAATATTTTAATAACTTTGATTTTGAATAGTTTTTTCTTTCTTTATTCTTTTCTAATTAATGCACTGTAAATTTTATGGTGCATTTTTTTTTTATTTTTGTTTTAAATAATAATTATGTTAAATGATATATTAAGATTTTTTGGATATGTAAATATTCAATCTAAAAAAACAAAAGAAACAAAGGAATTAAAACAAGCATATAGGCGAAAAATAAAAAAATTTAAGTAATGAAATATTATAGTGATCCTTTAAATCGTTTCCATACACAAATAAAAATTACTGCAACCACAGGTTCAGAACTTATTAATACTGCAACTGCAAAAACATATTTAAGAGTTGATACAAGTGAAGATGATACTTTGATTGGTCAAATGATTACACAAGCAAGGATTATTATTGAAAATTATATTTCAAAAGATGTAGTGGCTAAAACAAGAAAATTATATTTAGCGACAGTAGATGAAAGATTTGTTTTACCATTTTCACCAATAGCTTCTATACAATCAATTACAGTTGATGGTACTGCCACAACTGCATATTCAGAATATGGTCTTGATGATACAATAGTAGAGTTAGAAAGTTTACCTGCTGAAGAAGTGATTGTTAGTTACACGACATCAGGAATAAATGATAGCTTTTTAATACAAGCAAACTTACAACTTGTATCTACTCTTTATGACAATAGAGCAGATTTTATAATAGGTCAAACAGTAAGTGAGATACCAACAGAGGTAAAAAGTATTTTGAGTTCTTATAAAGCGATGTTTATATAATGAATGCAAGTAAATTAGATACAAGAGTTCTTGTAAAAAGACAAAGTAAAACTGCAGATGGTTTTGGTGGATTTTCTTCTACACTTGCAACACAAACAACTATATGGGCTAATGTAAGATTTACTGATGGTGATGTTACAACAAAAAATGGTAAAAGAGATAGAAATTTAGTTATTGAATTAATGGTTCGTAAAAAAACTGCTGAAAACATAAGCACAACAGATCTGCTTGAAATAGAAAATGAGAGTGGACAATTTCAAATAAATAGCATGTTTAATAGTAATTATAAATTTTTTACTACAATAACTGCAACAAAAAGAGAGTAATGGAAATCAAAATAAATCAATCAGATCTTCGCAAAGTCAATAAGTTATTTGATAAACTTGAAGATATATCTGAAAAACAAGCTAATATTATTATTGACAAAAATGGTTTAAAAATTGCAAGAGAAATAAAACAACCACCAATACCAGTTGATACAGGTAATTTAAGAAAAAATGTAGTTTATAATGCGAACAAAAAAAGGTTAGAATCAAATGCACCTTATTCAGGTTTTCTTGAGTTTGGTTGGACATCAAGTAAAGGAAAGAAAGTTCAAAGACCTTTTTTCTTTAGTAAAATAAACACAGGACTAAAAAGATTATCTTTAGATTTAAACAATGCAATTAAAAGAGCGATAAGATGAAAGAACCTATAAGATTTATTAGACAAAAAATATTTACACTTCTTAATGGTAATGTAAGTTATGATGGTTCTAATGTACCTGTTTTTAATCGTGTACCATCAACACAAAATGAACCTTACATAATAATATATTCAGTTGATACTGCTCAAACGAATCAAAATCAAACAGATTTTATTGTGGAATGTATAACAAGAATAGAAGTTGTAACTGCATTTTTTTCAGATGATGGTGGTGAATTACAAGTAAACGACATTGTAGAATCAATATTAGAACTTATAAAAACTTCTACAACAGATTTCTTTGACCTTTCATCAAACAATTTTAATGTTTTTACAAGCAATATAAATGGTATTGCTTATAGTGAGGAAAACGATGATGAGAAAACTTATTATAGAGCAATTATAGATATTGCAAACAGAGTTCAACAAAATTAAATATTATGGCAAAAACAAAAAAATTTAGTAAACATATAACTTGGAAAGAAGCTACTGGATCGGCTACTGCAAAAAAATTAGATATTGATAACACACCAAACGATGAGCAGTTATCTAACATGAAAATTCTTGCAGAAGAATTATTTGAACCATTAAGAGAGAGAGTTGGAGAACCAATATTGGTAAATAGTTTTTTTAGATGCGAAAAATTAAATCAAGCAATATCAGGTTCGGCTACAACTTCGCAGCATATTCAAGGTTGTGCTATTGACCTTGATGCTACAAAAATGAAAAATTGTGAATTGTTTTACATTATAAAAAATGAGTTTGATTACGATAAATTAATATGGGAATATGGAGATGATACAAATCCTGATTGGATTCATGTAAGTTATGTAAAAGGTAAAAACAGGAAACTTGTTTATCAAGCAAAAAGAAAACCTGGTAAAGGTTATTCTACATATACCCATTTTGATTTAGATATTGTACAAGAAGATGAGTAAGAAAAAATTAAAAGACACTAAGGTTGGTAAATTTTTAAGTGGTGCAGGATCTTCCATTGTAGATTCTTTGGGTGATGTTTTACCTGATAAAGGTGTTTTTGGACTTGTAAAAAACCTTATAAAAAAAGATCCAGTATTGCCACCTGAAGATAAAGAAAAAGCATTAGCACTTTTAAATCAAGATACAATAGAAATGCAAGAAATATCTAAAAGATGGGCAAGTGATATGCAGTCAGATTCTTGGCTTTCTAAAAACACAAGACCAATGGCATTAATATTTTTAACTGTATCTATGGTTCTATTAATATTTGTTGATTCAAGTGGTGTGGATTTCACTGTTGATAGTGGTTGGATTGATCTTTTGAAAAGTTTACTTATTACAGTATATGTAGCTTATTTTGGTTCAAGAGGTGCCGAGAAGTTCAAAAGTATAAGTAAATAATGGCAAAACTAAGGCGACCTAAAGTATTTGCTAAAATAGAGAAACCAAAAAAAAGGCGACCAGGTGTTCACTCTAAAAATGCAAGTAGAGGTCAATGTGGTTACAAAAAAAAATACAGAGGACAAGGTAGAAAACATTAATTATTAATTTATTATTTTTGTAGTAAATTAGTAACAATGGCAACAGATTTATTTTTTTCAGCAGATTTTCAAAAAGCAGCATTTGGACACCAAGGTTTAAGAATTTTAGGTGCAGGTGAAAGTTCAGTAGGTGGCGAGAAGTTTTTAGCAATTCAAGTAGTTGCAGATGCACAAATTGATTTTACAAGTTCGGCAGGTGCAGGTGATACAACAATTACAAATTTAGTATTAGAAGCAGGATTTATATTTTATGGAGATCTTACTTCTATAACAGTTGATAGTGGTAAAGTAATAGCTTATTTACAATGATAGGATTATTTAACTCATTATCAAATGTTTCTAAAAAGGTAAAATCGCATATTGAGAAATATTGGAATCAATGGTTTGTTAATTGGGAAAGTGAAAGTACAAATTGGGATAATGCACAATAAATTAAAATAATATGGCAAGTTTAACAGGTAATAAAATAAAAGATACTTATACATCACTATTAAAAATTGGTGATAATGGTACAATAGATAGTTCAGCACAAGCACTAACAGATGGTGATGGGAATTCTTTAGGATTAACACTAACTAATGGTGGTGTTATCGTATCATCAACAAATGGGACATTAATAGGTACATCAGATACAAATGTAGTTGGTGCATCACTTTTAAATATTAGTGGTAATGGTACTGCAGGTCAATTAATACAATCTGATGGTGATGGATCTTTTTCTTATACATCAGCAGCAGGAGGTGGAGATATAACTGCAGTTACTGCAGGTGATGGTATTTCAGGTGGAGGTTCGACAGGTGATGTAACTGTAAGTTTGGCAAGTAATACTCCTAATTCTTTTACGGCAGGAGGTAATGGAAGTTCAGGTGGAGTAACTTTAGCAGATGGTGATGTTCAAGTAAGAACAGGAACTGGTAATGTAGCAAAAATTAAAATGTATTGTGAAAGCTCAAATGCTCATTTTCAGACAATACAAGCAGCACCTCATAGTGCAGGAAGTTCAGCAGTTCTAACTTTGCCAACTGCAACTGGTACACTTGTAGGTACAGGTGATACAAGTTCAATTAGTCACGGTATGCTTGGTGCAAGTTTTAAAACAATTGTTGCATTATCAGGTACAGAGGTTAATTGGGCAAATGGACAAGTTTTTACAAAAACATTATCAGGCAACACAACATTAACATTTACAGGTGTTCAAACAGGTATGCAAATTAATTTAGTAATAAGTGGTAATTACACTTTAACTTTACCATCAAGTGTTAAAGAATTAACAAATGCTTCTACTTATGATGGAAGTGGGGAAAATTTAATATCAATAGTATCAACAAATGGTGCGACTGAACAATTCGCAACAATAAATAAAGTAGCATAATTATGAAAGCAGTAAATAACGCAGGTGTAATAACATTTTATCAGTCAGTACCAAAATCATTTAGATCATCAACAGGTATTCACTTTAATGTTCAAAATTGGTCTAAAAAAGATATGCAAGAAAATGGATTGTTTGATGTGATAATTGATGAGGATTATGATTCGAGAATACACGATTTAGGTGAAATATATTGGGACACAGAAGCTAATGTATTTAGAAAAGATAAGATTAATAAAACTTGGGATAAGTCATTAAGTGAATTAAAAGAACAATCAATAAGCAACTTTAAATTAAGAATAGGAAGTGAACTTGCAAAAACTGACTGGTATATAATTAGAAATGTAGATAATGGTGCTGAAATACCAAGTGAGGTTCAAGAAGCAAGACAAGATTTAAGAAACACATCAGACACAGTTGAATCGGAAATTAATGCAATCACAACTAAAGCAGGAGTTATTACATACGATTTCCCAAACATTGACTAATGGCAATAAACAAACGACTTATAGGTGCAGGTGCTACAGGCACAGGTGGTGGTGGTGCAGTAACACCAAGTGAAAATTTTAATGTAGTTACTTATACAGGTGATGGTACTGCAGGAAGAGCAGTTACTGTCGGATTTCAACCTGATTATGTTTGGATAAAAACGAGGAATAATGCAAATAGTTGGACAAATACTGATTCAACAAGAGGTGTAAATGCGATTTTATCATCAAATGCAACTGCTGCTGAAAGCACATTTGATTCTTCTTGGCGAAGTAGTTATGGACAAATAGCATCTT
>Ga0160423_10000471_pt1 | contig 32946 bp, 52 predicted proteins | sample CRUFie14St8metaG_FD_108191 | JGI IMG/M metagenome (GOLD analysis project Ga0160423, IMG submission 108191) | Marine microbial communities from the Costa Rica Dome - CRUD Field 142mm St8 metaG | ecosystem: Environmental > Aquatic > Marine > Oceanic > Photic zone | place: Costa Rica: the Eastern...
AGCACAGGGCGATCCACATATTAAACCATTATTTGGGAAAAATTATACAATTTAGTGTATTAACTATAAAATCAATTTAACCAATTAAAATATTATGAGTAGTATAACAGACAATCCGCCTTTTGGCTATACAGCCTTACAAGTCACTGACCCTGGAGGTGTCAATATAGACGAATTAACTTGGAATAATGCAACAAAAAAATGGGTAGGCACTGTTTTTGATATAGCTATAAGTTATGACTCTGCTAATTATACAGCAAAAATTTATTATACAGGAGGAACCACTTTACAAGCCACGGGCGAATACGGAAGCAGCACATCTATAGGTAATGCCACAGATATACTTTATGTAGAATTTGTGGACGCTGGCGACGGTTCGAGCCAATGGCTTGTAGAAGAAATTGCAGGAGCAGCAGGCGATCCACATATTAAACCATTTTTTGGGAAAGATTATACTATTTAAATGATAGAGCACTATACATCGCGACCTCTACCTTATTACGCGGCATATTTACAGGGAGGCGATTATATAGTTAATATCGAAGTAGACAAGCAAGCAAGTCAGCCAGACGAAGAAGCTGGCTTTATCAAAAACATTTGGATCAAATACCAAGAATACGAATGGGAAATCAATCTTGAGCGTCTAGAAGTCCAGTTCAAAAATGGTAGCGAAAAGTTTTTTTCTCACCAAGATTGCTGGAATGAGCGCGGAAAAAAGAAATGGTTTCCATGCAAATACAAAATTGACTTACCTGATGTAACTTTTAAAATGGCTCACCACCAAAGAGCGCTAAACATGCACCGCAAAGATGGATTCTTTAAAAATAATCCAGATGTTAAAAATTATTACGGAGCAGTCGTTTCAAAAGAACAACTAAGATATTTAAAAGAATTTAAAGAAATCCTTATCTAGTTAAATCGTATAAGTTTTTCCAAAAATTGTACGAACATGAGGATCCCCAACTAATCCAGGAGGTGGAGTTCCAGCAGGAGGCATAGTTGTTGTAGGCGATTGAGTAGTTGTGCAAACCAATCCACCAAGCTTATCGCAGTAACAGATCATGTTCCAATCAACATCAGCGCTTCCGCCTTGAACTGGGTCTGAAGTTACATTGTCAGCTTGAGCTTCATATTGTTTCCAAATGGTCACATCAAGTTGCCAAGCTGTGTCTCCTTCATTATATGTAGTGCCATTTTGCCAAATATCAGTTCGACTAGGATTCGCAATCGCATCACCATTTTGATCATAAAAACCTTCACAGCTAGCTGGAGGTTCAGTTGTGGTAGTCGATGTTGTGGTAGTCGATGTTGTGGTAGTCGATGTTGTGGTAGTCGATGTTGTGGTAGTGGGGGCAGAACATGTTAAAATTAACTCCCAATAACTATCATTTTGAGCAGGCTCTAAGCCCGAGTTATTTGCTTTTGCTTGAAATTTCTTCCAATCATTTCCATCAAGTTGCCAAGCTATGTCATTGGTAACATAATTAGTCGTGGAGCTCCAAATATCATTAATGATTGAAGTTGGGTCTGCAATCGGATCACCATTGCTAGCATGTAAGCCGTCGCACTCAGGGTCAATAGTTGTAGTGGTTGTACTAGTAGTGCTAGTTGTAGTGCTTGTAGTCGTAGTGCTTGTAGTCGTAGTGGTAGTAGGACATATATAGTGACCATGACCACCCTGATACGCACAGTAACATTTTTTTTCCCATAGTAATGGATAACTAGCAGGCGGGAAATTTCCTGAGAATTGACCTGTCCCTAAAGAAGTATCATATGGATCCTGATTTCCTGTAAAAATAACTTCAAACTCCGCCCAAACACTACTTCCATTAGTTGGGCTACTAGGATCATTGTCAAGGTATAACTGCCAACGTATATCTTGGTATTCATAAACAATATTATCCCCATTTTCATCATACTGCGACCATACTGTTCCTGGGAACCCTGGGCCTGGAGGTGCTTGTGGATTACCTGCGCTATCAAATAAACCAGCGCAATCTGAATCTGTAGATGGCATATGTTATATTACACATAAAAACCTAAAAATTAAAAATTATTTCCCACATATGTTCAAAAGCAAAACCATGATCGAGTTCGTTTTGAAGTAAAAAATCTAAAGCATTCTCGTAAAAGACCTTGCTTCTTTTTAAAATTACGTCTTTATGGCAAATAAAAAAAGCGCAAGTATTAGTGATGTATACTGGGGGCAAGTCGATATTTAATTCCTTGCAAGCCTTTGCGATGCAGTTGTCGGGCAAAGTATGAATGCTATGATTGCCATTGATCATAGTGCGAGTTATACAGGGAGAGTTCTTTCTCCAAGAAGTAGGAAAAATATAAAATTTTTTATTATCAGAGGCAAAATCAACACAAGAAGCTAAAAAGGACTCGTAATTTTCCAGATGCTCATCAACATCATCTTGAATAAATAAAGTATAATCACTTAAATTATTATAATTTGAGATAATATGATTAAGATAAGTTTCCGTCTCTCTACCAACATTTTCTCGCATAATCTCCTTGTAATTAAGGTCTTGCGCGCCAAGAGGAGATCCTGATTTATTATAAACAGTCCAATTAATATTTAATTCATTAATCTTGATTAAATCAAGAAAGGATAAATTATTATAATAAGAAATTATTCCATTTATATTCATTATTTTTTATTTTTCCAAGTTAATATTTTTTCGCACAATTCGAATAGCTCATCCAATAATAACTCGTTTTTTGCATTATTTGCTTCTTTTAAGCATATTGCCAAGTTATCTAAATCATTAGTACCACCTCTTGAAGCAGGAACGATATGATCAAGGTGATAAGTTTCGGGCTTGTTTAAATCTATTTTTTCCCCAGTTAAATAACAAACAGGGTTTTCTCCTATTTTTTCTAGAACATCTTTGCAAGAATAGTTTTTGGTAATATTATTAACAATAGTATTCGATTGATTTCCTGAAGATCCAGATCTTCTTTTAAAAGTTTTTAATTTGCCAGAAATTGCAAAATAATTTGCGCGCGTACAGCGACATTTAAAGTTAGAAACTTTTTTACAGATTGGTTTGCGCGTTTTATTAGATTTTGCAGCTCGTTTCTTTTCGTTTCCATTGCCACAATGATAAGAAATGGTTGATTTCGAGCATCCAAGTATGCTCTGTATCTCCCGAAAACTTTTACCTTGAGCCCGTAATTTTAAAATATTATCTTTATGGTATGTATTATTTAATTTGCGTTTCATTTGTCTTTATATCTTTTTATGCCCCACCAAGATCTACGAAGTAAAGACTTTAATCTCTTTACGCATTCCCAATCTCCCGCTCGCTTGCATTCTTCAATTTGATCTTCTGTCTTTTTAAATTTTCGACTAAGCTTAGGTCTTTGGCGAAAATCTAATATCCACCAAGGCTTCTTATCTTTACGATTACTCACAACCAATGATTATTTAATTCATGATAATCAATTGAATCGATCTGCCAAACTTGGTGAGAGGTTAATTTACTGCTCTTCCAGTTCATTACTCGCTGAACAAGATAAAAATTTTCAATGTCTTCTGTATTATTTAAATAATAAATACTGCACTCAGTATTCAATTTTTTGTTTTCTATTAACCTTATGTTAATCAAAGGTTTAGTTATTTTCAACCCCCCGATAATTCTTTTATAATATAATAAAGAATAAAGAGGGTTTTTCGTCATCTTGATCTCATCCAAAGGTTTTTTTGGAGTATCAATACCAATTAGTAGAAAGGCGTCCACGAATTTATCATGGAACGAGTGAATTTTTTTAGCAAAGTAAGGCTCGCAATCTTTAAAGACGTGCTTCTCGTAGCTTTCGCTTTCGATCATATTTTAGAGACTTTTTAACCTTGGCTAAGCTGTAATTTAAATTAGCCACTTTTTTATTTAATTTATTTAATAAGAAACGATTCTTTTTTTCTTTCATGTTAATTATGAACAAGCAAGATCCTTTGATTTTTAAAAACTTTTTTAGAATTGCACTCAGATAAACAATCCCTAAAATAAAACCAGTCTCCAGCAAAATGTTTAAAAGGAAAGCCTGTTTTTACCGCAATATCTGAGCGTATTGCCGCACAACCTATGTCTATCCCACGATTTATAAGCTTTGCGTCTAATAGTGCATAACCTCCTCTTCGATCAAAATTAACATTGTTATCATGATTATGAACACAATCCCAAAAAATAAAATCAGAATCTTCTGGAGCTGACTCTAACTGGCGAACCCAAACTGGCACATAATAATTATCCCCATTTGTGATTGTAATATATTTTGCATCAGAAATTCTATTTTGCAACCCAAACCTTCGCGAAGAATGACCATAGTCATTGTATCTTTTATCAGTTGCACTTAACGCGATATTTTCTCGATCTAAATATCCATTATTAGTTAAGTCTGCTTTTAGCTCATCAAACCCTTCTGGGCCATCATGAATGATGTGCAAAGCCCAATTTTGAGATGTCTGACAGCGAATACTGTCAATAAAACATTTTAATTTAAATCCATGACCATATGTCACACATATTATTTCTACAATCGGTTTCATAATACTTTATTTTTTAATATTCTCTGGCAGGATTTTATAGTTCTATAATAAGCAAGATTAAAATGACCTTCTTTTAAATTCATTAATATTCTAGCATCTTTTCTGGACATACCTCCAACAATACATTCCATTACTTGCTTTTGTTGTGGAGATAAATTATTTAATAAAAAATCTATTTTTTTATTTAATTCCGACTTGTCTTCTTTGTTATGTATCAATTGAGCAGGATCAAGCTCACAGCGTTCTTCAGCGAAATCCCAAACGCATTCACAAGAGTCTTCTCTATTTCTTTTTTGTTTAGTTAAATATTTTTTAATTTGAAAATTGCAAATTCTAAACGCCCAGCCGTGAAAACTTTTATTTGAATTAAATTCATTTTCTTTCTCACAAAGAATTAATAAAACATCTTGCACTATATCTTCTGCAGCACTTTTGTCAAAAATACGCGATAAAGTAAAATTTAACAAAGGGCGCTTAATTAAGCGTAATTTCTGTTGATAGCTATCAGTGGAATCTATTTTTTCGCGAACAATCATTGAATTTTGTCTATAGTAATGTCTAAACTATTATTAGCATTTTTATTAATTATTAAACTAATACAGTCATTATTTTTATTATATAAACTATCATATACTATTTGTATAAGATCTCCGATATTTTTAGATTCATATAAAGCGCCAGAATCAATTTCACAATCTTCATTTAAAAGATCTAGAAGTTTTTGTAATTTATTTGTCAAATTATTGTTTGGCTCCCAGCCTTCTCTGAACGCAATCATGGTAAAATAACTCTATTCACATCATTTTCTAATTCATAATTATCCCAATAATCATGATCGTACTGACTGTATTTAATATCTTCAAATAAAATTAGCTTAACACAGGGATTATCGTTGTAGCCATTAGACGCATCAACTTCATAACCAATAGCGATTCCATCAGGCACTCTACCTTTTCCATCTTTATACTCAAAACATTCATCGTATCCATGTTCAGAGTAAATTATTTGAGAAGATTTAATTTGCATTTACCTCAAGGCAAGTAAGCCATTATTATGGTTAACCATTACAGTATAGTCTTTGCGAAATTGACTTTTTTCAACTGAACTTAATTGATGCCAAAACTTGTTAACTGTACCACAGTTTTTTAGCATGAGCCAAGCTTCTTTATATTCTCTTTGGGCGATCATGGTTTGGTTATTTGATATTAAACCACTTTCTTTTCGAGCTAAGTAATTATTTCGATAATATTTTTTTTCAGTCTCTGGAATTTGACTCCAAGGTCGACCATCATTTTGACCTGTTTGACTGCGACCCCAAGCCATTGCAATTTCTTTTTCTATTGGACTTGTTTTAGATTTTGCATGCCCTGAGTCAAGTCGAGGCCCTTGAAAATGATTAACATATCTAGTTCTGTACATATTTTTATCTGAAGCCGACAATTCGTACCAAGATAAACCACTAATAATACCCGTCTGACTACTTGACCAAGCCGAAGCAAGCATATATTCTTTAGAAAAAACTTTTTGACGATTTAACATAAGACTCTTTTGCTCTTTTAGATGCTGACGAACTTGCATACGAGCCGAACTCAACAAATCACGCTCTATATTTGATCGAATGGAATTTGCATAACGATAGTTAGGATTATTATCTTTTCGAGAAGAGTATTTAATATTGATTGCATCGTTCAATAAATGCATTCCTGGAGTAGAATAATTATAATGGAAGTATTTATCTTCCTCACATGAGCTTTGCCCAAAAGATAACAAGGGGGCAAAAACCAATATTAATAAAAAATTATTTTTCATCTCCAATAGTATTAATCAATTCTTGATAGTTACCCTCAGAAGTTTCAAGCATTTGAAGCAATTCTAGAAATAAAGTATATGTTTCATTTGTCATATTTTCTTTATTATCTAATGTAAATTGAGTTAGTGCCGCATGATAGCCATCAGCGTAATCATAAAGATTTTTTCCGCTCAAAGAAGCAATCAAGGCATGAGATTCTCCAGCTTTAAATCCACGATGATATTCTTTAGAATCTACTTCTTGTAATTTTCGTATGAGATCATTTATTTGGTCTACCTGTATACGATGAACTAAAGCATTGTTTTTATCCAAAGATTCCAAGCGGTCAATATGCTCCATTTTATAGACCCCAAAAAAAGCGAGTAAAATTATTCCTGAAAGCCAAAATAAACGTTCTTTATTATTCATGATGTGTATATTATATTTGTTGTGAAAAAAGGTATCGTTAAAGTTAAAGTAACCTCTGATTTTATATTAGATCTTTATGATAAAGCAAAGAAAATGAAAAGTCAAGAGAAAAAACTAGAGATGATGAAAGAAATAAAAAAGCTTAGTAAAAATATAGGTAGCTATCTAATAAAGCCTATAGAGAGAGAAATAATTGCATCGATTACTCTATCTTGCTCATCTTTTTTTAGGTAAGGGCTCATTGGAAGACTAAGGCATTGATTTGAAACTTTTTCAGCAACTTTAAAATCTCCTTTCTTATATCCCAAGCTTTTAAAAACAGGCTGAAGATGCAAAGGCGAAGAGTAATAAGAAACCGAAGGAATTCCTTTTTGTTTAAGTCTTTTTTGTATAAAATCACGTTTAGAACTAAGAATCGTGTATTGAGCAAAGACCGAAGTATTGCTTGGTTTTACCACAGGCGTTTCAAAAAAATCAAAACCATCTAATTTTGAATTATAATTGCAACCTAAACTGTCTCGCTTTAATACTTCATCGGGGAATACTTTTAATATCTCTAAAAGAATAGCAGCTTGCATAGTATCTAACCTACCATTGAGACCAAGAATTGGATGATGATGCTTGCGTTTCTGCCCATGCACACGAATCCAGCGGAACTTTTCAGCTAACTCATCATCATCAGTAAAGAGCGCACCTCCGTCTCCATAGCAACCAAGAGGTTTTGAAGGAAAAAATGACGTGCTACCAATAGTTGATAAATTACAGGATTTTCTACCTTTGTAAGTGGCACCAAAACTTTGAGCGGCATCTTCAATCACAGGCAAGTCGTACTTTTTTGCGGTAGAATTAATTGAATCCATATCTGAACACTGGCCGTAGATTGAAACTGGCATTATAGCTTTAGTCTTGCTTGTTATAGCATTTTCAAGCTGAGTTTCATCCATATTCCATGTGTCAGAGCAAATGTCTACAAAAACAGGTTTGGCTCCAAGTAGCGTGATTACTTCTGCTGTCGAAATCCAAGTATAAGGAACAGTAATAACTTCGTCTCCAGCTCCAACACCGAGCGCCATTAAAGCAATCAAAAGAGAATCTGTACCGCTAGAAACTGATACGCAGTTTTTTGAGCCAGTATATTCTGCTAATTTTTTTTCTAATTCTTCAACTTCTGGACCAAGTATAAACCTACCGTGATTCATAACTTTTTGAAGAGAATTACTGATTCTATCTCCAATTAATTGATGACGGACTTTTAAATTTATAAATTCCATTTTTATTTTAATACTTTGCTTTCGTCTTCCCATCTTTGAGAATAAGGATTGTACTTCTCAACCGATAATGTTTGCATAGATAAATGATGCTTCTCGACCATTGCGTTATGAAAAGATAATGCGTGTTCTGCATCTGTAGCATTATAATAATGATAATTATCTAATTCTGAATGACCTGCACCAGCATTATATTTTATGCGGTATTCAAATAATTTTTCTTCGTTATCATTTTGTTTTTTCATGTTTCTCAAAATGGCGAAAGATCTTCTTCTTTATTAAATTTGTCAAGATCAATCGATAAATTAAATTTCGCATTTTTTTTGTCAACCAGAGATTTGATGCAATGAGAATAAAATTCTTGAATATTACTCTTAATAGATTTATTAAAAGCTTCAAAGTCATCATCAGAAACAAACTCAGCAAGAGAATTAATTTGCGCTTGCATTCGATTAGAAGCTTGGAATAAAATTCCTTTCATTTGCGAAGAAACCTCTTCATAAGTCAAAGGATCTTTTGGAAAACTGAGATCTTCTAACATTGGCTCCCAAAAATATGATTCATCAGGATTTCGTAAAGAATGCGTTAATTCTCCATTTAACCATTTTTTTGTAACAGTATACCCAAGACTTGGAACATATTGATAAAAACTTTCTAAAACGACAAGGCGATTATCTTCTGATATTTTTTTACAAATTTCTTCGCTATAACCATCTTTGAGATCGAGATCATAAGTCGCAGCACAAATTCTATTCTTTGCATATTCTTCATAATTAAAAAATACTGAATTTTCTTCGTAATTAACTGAATGAAAATGGGGATCACCAAGACCTAGAGTGCGATACAATTCCTCTTGCACTAAATAATCGTGAGCTTTAGCTAAATTAGCTGGCGTTCCAGTAAATTTTAAATATCCATATATTGAGTTTCCCATAATTTTTTCTTTGTTAGATTAATAATATATACATAAGGTTATTCTATCAACTTCCCTCTGCTATTCATCTTCCTCGTATTTAAATTCATGATAAATATTTTCTAATAAGTCCAAGTGTATTGTAAGAGATGTATCAAACTCATTCTTTGAACTAACTTCATCCCATTCTATGCCAACAGGCTCACCTTCGGGCACAACTTCGTCAGTATCTTTATAATAAAACTCTTCGTAATCACTTGCTAAGATTAATTCAAATTTATTCATATTTTATATTATATATAAGGTTTATTTGTCAACCAATATAGATTAACATAAAAAACTTTAAAAGTCAAGCAAAACTATAATAAATTATTTTAAATTAGAAGCTTTTAGTTCTTTTTTGTATTCTGGCCAAAAAAATATCCACGAATTTATATCGTCATTTTCTTGAGCTATTTTTAATTCATTTTTATAAATTTCAGCCCAATTTTTTTTTGGTTTTTGCGGCGGCCTTGTAGTATTGCAGCCAGTTATTAAAATAATAAAAAAAATAAATATAAACCCTCTCACATAGAGAGTTACACATTACTTTCAAGATTTAAACTCGTATCCCCGAACTTATATCCAAAATATTCTATATCCTTTGCGTATTTTTCTGCAACGATTTCACGTGTTTCATCGTCATAGTATTCAGTATAGTGTTTATGATGGCTTTTATTTATATGCGGAAGTTCTTGACGTGGAATCCCGATTTTATCACAAATAGTATCATAATCTTCTTGGATGGTTTCGAATCTACCTACATAATCTACAATTATGTTTTTATCATCGCAAATCCACTCACACTGAGGTTTGAAATGTATCTGATTAAAAAAATTTACATGCCAATTTAAAATTGTGTTTCTAAAATTCCTAAATTTAGAGAATAAGTTATTATATTCTTCTGAATCGTCAGGGCAATTACCTCCGTCTGACAAATATGCATAAGATGAAACCAGCCGCTCCCAAGGATTGCGTACGAAAGAAAAAGAAAATTGTGAATTTTTTCTTAACTCACTATCTTTATAATATTCGTAATTTTCATCTCGCAAATTATGCCCAAATCGTGTATAGTATTGATCTCTAGTCATAGAACAACCTCCACATTTAGGTATATGAACAAAAATGAATTTATGCTCCGTATTAATTTCCGAAATCATAATCAAAATACTCGATGCCCTTTGCCTAGTTTTCTGAAACACGATCAACGTTTCTTAATTTAAGATAAATACCCATCATTCCATATTTTAAAATATTCTTTACAGAACCTTGACATTTTGGTTCTAAATTCCCTGTGGCCTCTCCACGAAGAAACACCTTTAACTATTTTGTGATTTTTTTTAGAGTTTACATTATCATGCATATATTGTAAAATATTAGGAACGGTGTAATTTGGGTTTCCATAATAGTTTGTTGCCACCGCTGACATAAAAATATCCTCTCCGTTCCAAAATGGTTTTCCTTGTTTTATTATTTCTGACGCAATTGGTGCATACTTGAAAAATTCATATCCTAATTCTTTATTAAATAACATACACTTGGTTAATACAATCATTACATCTCCAAAACTATCCACGCAATTGTATGTACATCCTTTGCTTAAAATTCTTCCCCAAGAACCGACTATTCTATTTGGATTTTCAGTATATGCATTGCATAGAGTCTCTAACGCAAATTCATTCGGATAACAATCATCGTCTATCATCAATATTATTTCGTTGCTTGCTTCGGATGCAGCCAAAAATCTACGACTAAGACCATAATATTCATTTATTTCACCCCAATCTTTACGATTGACAATTTTTGGGTGATCAAATTCAAAGTATGTATCTTCACGACCATGTGAAATTATGATTTCATCGATTAACTTGTATTTTGTTACTAATGGTAAAATTACATCTTTTAGAAGATGAGGTCTCAACCAGTTCATTACCACCATTGATATTTTTTTATTCATTTTTATTCTCCAAATTTGTATCCGAAATACTCAATGTCTTTTGCGTATTTTTCCGCAACGATTTGACGAGTTTCATCATCATAGTATTCGGTATAGTGTTTGTGATTTGTTTTGTTTATATGCGGAAGTTGCTGTCTCGGAATACCAATTTTATCACAGACAATATCGAAATCGTTTTGAAGGCTTTCAAATCTTCCAATAAAATCTAAACTTTTAGGAATAAAATTAACTTGCGGCATTAGATGTCTGTCGTCCAAAATTGGGCCACCCTCTTTTATTGGGCATTTGAAGCGATTTTCGATCAGCATATATATAAAATTTTTAAATGAACACCCAGTTGCTTTTCTAAAAATTGATTCAGGACTATTCTTGGCAAATTTTATACTCGTTTTATTTTTCCAACAAGAAACTAATCGATCATATGGATTTCTTATAATTGCATATTTAAAATATTTTTGACGCTTTTTTCCTAACAGTGATTTAAGTTCAGACTCTGTAACGCAAATATTATCGGTTATATAATTGGTAGCAAAAAAATCTGCGCTTTTTTTGGCATTGCGGCCTATTAATGTAGAATTAGCATTTTTTGGGATGCGAAAAATAATATATTTAAATTTATCATTCGCATTAGGTAAAAAATAATTCATACTTATAAAAAATCACAAATAAAGATAACCTTTATTTAATAATTAATTTACCATTTGTATTTTTCCCAAGAGCAAATACTGTATAGTATAGTTACTAAAATTATCGCTGTCATTTTATGATACTTTGTTTAATTATGTCGTAAGCGACATCTTTATCATGCCACTCAAATACCTTTACTCTGTCCCCACTCATCGATAAATCTTTATAATGCGCAAAGAAATTTTTTGAAATTTCTAAAAAAGAATCTTCTACATCTTTTAAACCAGTATATTTTCGGGCATAAAAGTTAGGGACAGAAATGATCTTATAATCTTTTGCACCCTCATCTTCCATATCTAGAACCCCCAAAACCTTTGCTTCCACAACCGTAGCTCTTTTTATCGGCTCAGGGCTAATCACCATGACATCTAAAGGATCACCATCGTCGCATAAAGTGTTTGGCACGAAACCATAGCTTGCGGGATAAACCATAGCAGAGTTGAGGCATCTATCGTACATAAACACGCCCAAATTGCCATCGTATTCATATTTATTCTTGGAGCCCTCTTCGATTTCAATGACTGCGTTAACGATGCGAGGGCTTTTTTCATGTATTGGTAGATTATATAAATTCATTTAAGGCCAGTCAACTCTGAAGATGATCGGATTTTTTCGCCTAAACCATCGACAACTTTAGTACCGTTATCTTTGCATATTTTAAATTCTGGAATTTCTGAATTACTTCTATCTCCGCCGTTAGCAAAAATATCAGGCTTTATTAAGTCAAGTGTTTTGCAGACAGTTTTGTCTTCATCAATTGACATTATTGCTTCATCCACTCCTTTGATTTGCGAAACTATTTCAAGACGATCATCCTCACACATGAAAGACTTGCTTTTTTTAAGTACAGCTTGCTTATCATTATTAACAATAACAATTAAATAATTACCAAGTTCGCGCGCTAATCTGATATACTCTAAATGCCCAATATGAATTGGATCAAAATAACCACTAATTGCCACACGCACTTTTTCAGGCTTTTTTGCTAATTGAATATCTTTTTCGGTAAAATCCCATTTGGGTTTCCATACATTTACAGATTTATTTTCCATGTTTTAATAAATTATACAAAATATAGCAAGCCGTTGATGCATTATCAATATTTACAGCTTTATATATTTCCATATCTATTATATATTCATACCTCATAGAATCTAAAGCAAAAATTTCATCTTTTTTTTCGTCAAATAAACAAACATCAATTTCTTCATTAATGTGAGTAATATAAATTTTATTATTCGCTGGTTCTTTTTCAGGGAGATTTCTTAAAGACATAAAAAACGCATGAAATTCAATATCTTCATCCATAATGTCAGATCGAGACATATCTTTTAGCTTTAAGAAGGTTCTAAATATTAAATTAAAAACTTCTTTATAAGAAACTTCATTTAATAATTCTCTTAATGTCATAACGGACCTCTATATATCGGACTGTTATTACGAGAAGCCTTCTGCATTTCAAAATAAGAAATGTATCGAACTTGATGATTAATTAATTCTTGCTGCTTGCGAATTGCTTCATCTTGCACCTGAATAGTTTCACGAGCATATTCAAGCTTTTGATATTGATTATAAGCGGTAATAGCTAATAAAGCTATGCCAATCAACATTGCAACTTCACCAAAAGAAAACTTCACATAAGTATGTACACTATTTTTTGTATTTTTGGTCTAATGTAAATAACCCGCAAAACATAGAACATACGAAAGGTACTAAACAAAACCAAGAAGGAGCCAAAGCAAGCTTAATAGCTAAACCTAAATTAAACAAGCAACAGCATAATAATATTTTTCCATCACTGTTTAATTGGCGCCAAGGACTCATTATCTCAGATTAAGTTTTTCAAGCTTTCCAGCTCTCACCAATTCTTCTCTAATTCTTCTTGCAGAAGTTGCTTTAATACCTAAAACATTTGCAACTTTTTCGTAAGTTTTACCTTCTTTATATAATTTTAAGCTTAATTCTTTTTGCTCGTTTGTTATTGGGGTATACTGACATTTAACAATTTTATTCAATTTAAATTTTTTGATGACTCCCCAAATTTTATAGATATTATATTTATTATTAAATAATTTTTTATTTAACTCTCGACCTGTATACTTATTAGGATTATTCAGTATAAAAAACTGAAGTTTTCTTTCGTCTGCTTCAGTTATTTTTTTATTTTCTTCTTTAGCTTGGAAAAACCCACTGATAGCAGCAAACCCATCCTGCAAAGATTTAGGAGAGCCTCCATTCAAGACTTCATCTAAACTAAAATGTCTTTTTAATTTATGCTGAATGGTCACAAAAGTAAACGAGATAGCTTGATGGCTAACACCAAGCCTTTCAGCTATATCTATATGACTTTCTCCCGCTTGCATATAAGACAAAACCTTAATCTCTTGCTCAGTTAATAAATAAGAATATTCTGTTAAAATATGAAAAAATTGTTGAGAATTAAATTGAAGAAAGGATTCATCATCATCTATCTCAGTGCTTTTATGACTTTCTCGACCTTCGTTTTCGATAGCTATATCAAAAGAGCTTTTGGGGCCATCGTCAGTATTTACAACGCCATCAACCCTACGTTTATAGTAAGCTTTATTGGTAACTCTATAATGACTCCAAATAGTTTCATTTTTAACATAATGATAAGCTATTTTTTTAAATTCTGATTCTGTAAATTCTTGATCATCAGAAAAAGAATCTAAGATCCGATCTTTACTTTTTAAAATATACAAATTACATTCACTGTAAACATCTTGATCAGAAAGCACATGAAAGGATTTTTTAAATTTACCAACAATCCTTTTAATATCCTCTTGAAAATTAGTTAAAAAACGATCAAAAAGCTTTGAATTTTTTAATTTCACTTCGCTTGTACTATGCATATGATTTGGGGCTAGGATAATGCTTTTGCCAATCTACTAAAAAATTTGTTTTTTTAAGCCAAGATTTAAAAGTGCATACTTTAACATTTAAACTGCGAGCCGCTTCTACTCTGATATTATTATTTTTTGATAGAGCCTCTTTAATTTTTACAACTAAACCTTCAAGGTACTCTTTTCTTTGTTTAGTCTTTGCAGCCCTAAGATTAGCAAGTCTTTTTGCTTCTATCTCATCCGTGTGCTGAAAAAAACCTAATCCATTAGCCATTCTCTCAGCCATAACTCTTTTTTGAGTAGCCGACCTTTCTTCTCTAGAAACTCTGGGTGGAACACGCTTTGGAATCGGATAATTTTCATTCCACCAAGCTTTGGTTTCACAACGAATCATAAGTGCATAAAATCCAGAGCGACTAATATTTAAATATTCTGCAGCCTTCAACCGATTATTTTTATTAAAAATTAACGCATTAATCACGCTATTTTTCATTTTTAGCATTTCTTCTTTGTCCCATTCTACCCATTTATCGCCTGTCCATTTCATTCCTTTTCTTTGGTCTATAGGCAAAGATTTTCCTTTCCTATGTATTGTTGACCAATTATTTTTACCTTTTTGAAAACCTATCTTTTTTACGTGTTCATAATTTGTTTTATTATATTTATTTGTATAACCTTCGGGCCTTTCCAACTCTTCTTTAAATAAGAAATTATTTAAGTTAGGAAAACTACATGCTCTGATACCGTCCCAATCAGTAATTGACAATTTTTTTTGACGTCTTGAATTTGAAAAATCTTTATGTAGCATATAACCGACTACAGCATTAATTTTTAAGTCTTTATTGTCTTCTTTTAATTTAGAGCACAAAATGGTTTTTGCTAAAGCATAAGATTTCGCCTTGATAAAACTTGCAAAATCTTTTTGACTTCTATCAGGATAATGTTCTGTATAATACATTAACCAATACTGATGAAACGAAAAAGTTTGTCTTCTAAATTTATATTGAGAACTCTTGGCTTTTCTTCCTGCTTTTTTCATAATTGATAGCAGTATACCAGATAATCAAATAAAAGTCAAGCTATTTCCATTTACAATAATTTGGATTTTCAGCTCTTTTGCGGCGCATGTATTCTCTTTTTTGTTCACGCCGTTTTTCTAAATTTTCTTCGTCGTATTTTTTTTGAGCTTTTTTTTGCGCAGCTTTACCTTTGTCGGATTTAGCGTATTTCTTTTGTCTGTCCTTGCTCATGTATATAGTCCACTATAAGTCAAATTCTGTTTTTATTTTTTTTTGCGATCCCAGTTTATTGAATCGTAATTTTTTTTAAATTTTTTTGAGAAATTATTTCTTGGGCTATCACCCTTACCATTGGCTGACTTTTTAATATTACAAGCACCAGAATTACAAGGAGTCTTCTTCATCATCTAGATCTTCGAGTTCAACTTCAAAACCTCCAGCATAGGTTAGTTCAATTACTTTTTCTTGCAAGGCTCCCATGATAGTAAAGGCATTAATATCAAATTCAGATAGATATCTATTAATTAAATTTTCTAAATCAAATCTGAATGCGTCAGTTTGCTCATCAAAATCAGATGGCCCTGCATTATTCCAATCTTCTTCCATATAATATTATATTATTAAAAGCCGCTTTTTAAAATAAAAAGCCCCCCATTTCTGGGGGGCTAGACACGAATAACTTATTTTACAACAAATTAATTATCGCCTTTTGCTTTACCAAGCAAACCGACAACGAGCAACAAAGTAATAATGCCAGCAAGACTAGCGCCTTTGCCTACAAATCCGTTTACAATGTCTTGAAGGTTGCCGATAACATCAATCGAAGCTGATTCGCCAAAAACTACTTGAGCGATAACAAGCAAGCCGATGAATGACAATAAAACACTGGTAACTCCTCCAGCATATTCCTTAATAGTTTCTAATGTATTTTTCATTATATTATTATTTTATTAGGGGGTTAATTAGAATTTAGTGGATACGGAAAGACCGAATACCCATTCCTCATCAATCAGATCAGAATCAACACGATCTGCTGAAATTGCAATCGATGCGTTCTCTGCTAAATCGCGAGAAACTTTTGCACCTACAGTATAATAATCAGAATCAACTGTATCGCTAAGATCAGTGTTTCCGATTGTACCATGTACGCAGAGTTCTGCTACATCAAAATCAAACTTATGATGTACACCAAGCTCAACTGTATACCAATCGTCATCAAACGAACGAAATACATTTAAGCTAGGAGAGAGAACGGTCTTTAATCCAAGACCAAGCTGAGCTTCAAACAAAGCTTCTCCAGCAACGTCCTCAAAATGATTAAGTCCGCCATAAACAGACAACAAATCATTAACAGACTTTCCTGCACCAAGAGTCAATTGATATGAATCAGTACCGTTATCAACAGATTGATTGGTGAAGGCTCCTGCAGACACATCAAGCCCTCCAAGCTCTGTTTTGGCACCAAATGATGCTTGAAGAGCTTCTTCAGACTTTAAAGCTCCACGATAAAAATAATCTGAAGCGTATCCCAGCCCAGCAGAATAATTCTGAGCTGAAGCGACGTTAATAATAAACCCTAGAAGGGCTGTAACTAGTAGTTTTGTACTATTCATAATATATGTATAATAAAAATTATTTAATTCTTACTTCTTTCCAGCTGATTAATTTAGCTTTGACTTGATCGCGAATATGTCGTTGTCGCGAATTAAGTTGGCTATTGCCACTTTTAACTTCAATAAATGTAATTTCATCATCTGCGAAAGATATATAATCTATAGGTTTTCCTAAAAATACACAATTTTCGGGGTCAAAATCAAATTGATCTAAAAATGGGGCTAAAGTTTCTGCGATACTACCTAATCGAACTTCACTACTTTTCTTTTGAGAGGTGACTTTTTTGCGCGCTTCGGTTTCTTCGGCTAATTTAGTTTCTAATTCTGCGAATTCAGAGAGTAATTTTTTTTCTTTGTCTTTTAATTCGAACTGGCGTTGCGATAAAAATGCCTGTTCTTTTTCAAAAGTTAGTCTTAAATTATCTAAAGTTTGTTCTCTTGCTGAAAATTCGCTTTGAGTTTTGGTTAATTGATTCTTTAAAGATTGATTTTCTTGTTTTAAAGATTCTGCGTTAAATTGTTTTTGTTTTAAACTATAAATTATGTAACTCAAGTATAGTATACACCCCAATAGGGAAAATTCTACTAAAAAATTCAAAATAAATTTTTATGGAGTCGGACCTTGGAACGATGTATAGTAGCCAAATTGAATCGCATTGGCTGAATTAATGCTAACCAACGTGCTACAAGGATACTCATAACTAAAAGAAACATCTCCGCTACTAAAAAAAGAAGATGTTGAATACAAAGGGCTGTCATACTGATTGGTATAAGCTATATATCTTCCGCCTGGAGGAGCGATGCCTGCTGAATAGGCGCTGCTAGAAATATATCCAGACACACCATTGTAAGCGTCAGCTGAAAGCCCTAACTGCCCTAAATACGTTTCAAATTCACTAGCGTCTGTAGGCACTGCTCCAGTTTGCCTAACCGTATTTCCAAAATGATCTTCATAATTTTTAGAAGCCAGATTTCCACCATAATTTCCTGATACTGTTGCGAATGCATAAGAAATAACTGTTGGGGAATTACTTATCACCGAGGGTTTGGCTATCGTGCTAGATAGCTCTGTATCACTTAAACTTGTAAGCGTCCAATCGCCAAGACTTATTGAAGCTCCTTTTTCTTTTAATTCAGAGGCTTGCATTAATTGAACGGCTATACTCATATCGTAAACCTGCGGAGGAAAAAGAGTGGGCCCTTCTATCCAAGGCCCATTACTTATTTCGGTGCCACCCCTGAGGACTTTTCCAGGCGCAAATTCCTCAAGATCATATACCGTCGCGCGACCATTAGCGTCATAATACCAAAAACCAATAGCAACCCTAGCAGTCAATGACGTGGGAACATACCTGAACCTGTCAGTCATAAAGGTTTTATCTCCACCAATTGATATTACAGTCCGCGGATGCCGTAAATAAACACAGTTATCAGCCAACGGTTTATAATCGTTTTTATATTTTGCCATTACAATACTCCTGTTCCGCTATAATATAAATAAAAACAGCCTGATAACCCACTAGGTTCATAAACACCAGAGGGGCAAAAATTTTGAAGCGATTCGTGCTCTGGTGAATTTATTTTTTTAGAAATAATTTCAACAGTAGGAGTTATCGGGCGCTTCACAAAATCCAAATTTTTGTCATTATAATAAATATCATGAAAACCGACAAGAGCGTCATTATAATAAAAAAATCCTGAACCAGAATTGTACGCATCTTTACTTAAGACGCCACTAAAATAACCTGAGCCACTATAATTTTCGATACCAAGACCGCTAATAAAATTTTCAAAATCTTCATCTGTAGTATATTCACCACTAAAATCGATCTGCTGAACAGGGATCGATTGAAAAAAGTTAAAAATTCCATCAAGAATATTAAAACTATTAATATCTTGAACAGTTCCTTTTGTAAAATTTACTCGCCCTCGTTTTTTCCCATTTCGATCTGTACCAAATTCCGCAGAACTATCAAAAACTAAATTTCCAGTGTCAAAAGTTACAGTTACATCTGATCTATTTAATCCTGTAATATCAATTTCAAAATCCCTATCTAGAACATAATTATCCTTATTAGTTAAGGAATCAACCGCAAGTTCATAACTAAATTCGAGGTCACCATTTTCATTAATAAAGGGATTTTCGCCAGTGCTGTAACTAATATTATATGGATACCAGTTAACCACAGGCTCTGCATAGTTACTGCCCATTAAGGCAGTGTCCTCCCCATTAATTGATAAAATTGCTGCAGAAATTTTTTTTTCTGGATTCCGATTTAAAAATCGATATGCTGGTTTAATTCGCGCCATTAACTTTTCAAATCTATTCCTTTGCTTTCGCAATACGCAACTGAATAACCAGCTTTAAAACTAAATCTATCAATATACATAACAAAAGGCAGTATAATATACACTAATGGTTGCGTAAAACCCAATAAAACATATAGCACAGTAAAAATTACAATGTATGGGCAAAACTTATTAAGACAGTAGTTTAGGTAATATGTATTCATAATTTTATAATTTGGTGATTGATACGATACGATCATGTCGAAATGATCGCATAGACTGTCGCCCATAACAAAAGGCACGAAATCCTACATTATCTCTTTTTTCAGCTTTGTTACCAAAAGAATTAAACAAGTTGGGTTTACTAATCACATAACTTTTCGTCTTTCCTTTTTCAGTATTGTATACAATCAGATACTTTGGAGAGAATTTATTAACTAACCAGCGATAAATGTTCATTTTATTCTCCTGTGCTACCAAAACCACCTTCCCCACGATCAGTGTCAGAAAGCTCTTTAACTTCTTCAATATCTACCCAAGGAAGTTTCATAATTATTAATTGACCAACTTTATCTCCGAGTCTATATTCACGAGAACCTAACTCAGGAATACTCATTCTTAATTTAATTTCTCCACGATATCCAGAATCAATAACGCCCACAGAATTTCTTAAAAAATGATCTGTTTCGGATATACTAGAACGAGGAAAAAGAAATCCGACATGACCTTCGGGAATTTCTACAGCTAAAGAAGTACCGTATTCAAAATACTTATGCGTTCTTGATAAAGAAGTTGCTACCAAATCTACACCAGCATCTCCAACTTTAGCATACTTTGGTAATACAGCTTTTTCAGAAAGTCTTTTAATTTTTAAAATCATATTCTATTTATAATAATACTATAAATAGAAAAAAAGTCAAGAATTTTATTCAGGCTTTTTCCAGATATAATGCTTACAATTTTTAACGATATCAGATAATTTTACATGAAAAATAGTTTCTGCAGTTCCATCTCTTCGGTAGAGCCTATTACCAGCAGACCAGCTATCTTTCACAAATGGTAAGTCCCATCTTGCGACATTTTCAGATTCAATCCATCTTTTAAAATCTAATTTATGAACTAACAAAAAATCATTCTTTCTCTCGTAAACGACGAAAGTGCATTTTTTATATAGCCACCCGTCTTTGCCGTAGCGATCTTTTAATTCGACCCAACCCCAGACACGTTTCCTGCCTTTGTTTTTTTTAACGATAGTTTTCTTTACGGCAAATGCAAAAATATTTTTTTTATCTTTATCCCAGCCAACGATATCTATATCTTCTAATTTTTCTTTTTGATTAGATAATCTATAGTTATACCCTTCATTCTGCAAAGCCTCAAGAAACAGTTTAAAGGAATTTTTTGATGCAGCCATAAGGTAAGCTACACTTAACTATCGGATGCGATGTGGTTTTTGCGTTTGAACAACCGCAACTCTTTTTACATCACTTGGATCATATGTTTTTAGAACGTTACGCAATTTATCCGCACGAAACTCTGCATCCGAAAGATTCTTGTAATTTGTATCTTCGATACGACGTTGATTCCGAGTAACAACATAAACGCTATCTTGCGATTGTTTCTTTATCATATTATTTATTATATACTTTTACTAAGCTTTCTTCTAATAATTGTTGAGAAAGACTTTTATATCCAACCCAAGGGTTTGCACCTTCTTTATCATTATATAAATCTCTTGCATAAATATATTTTATATCACCTAAAACTCTACCATACTTACCTTTTTTATCCAAAAAGGTTTCTATAATTAATCCTTCTGGTTGCTGACTACCAAAGACTAGCAGCTCTTTTAATCTTGCTTTAGCTTTTAAGCCTCTTTCTTTTTCAGCAATACGCTCTTTTTTATCTTTTATAGATCTTTGCAATCGAATTTCAGGAGCGTCAATTCCAGCAAGCCTAATTCTTTCATGCAAAGAAATGCCAAAACCCAAATCAATAATTCCATCAACAGTATCACCGTCAATTACTCTAGAAAATTGAAAATGATATTGATACATTATCTTTTATATAAAGCATTAAAAATCGATTTTGATTTTTGACGAAGCGCATCTCGTTCTTTTTCAGCTTTTTCTGCCGCTTCTTCTTCAGCTCTTTGTTTTTCAAGAAGTTCTAATTCTGCAGCACTTTTTTGGCTCAAAAGAAGCTCACGCTCTTCTTCCGCTTTTCGTTCTCGCTCTTCTTCTTCAGCTTGCTCTTGAAGTTTACGCTCTTGATCAGCAGCTTCTTGCTCAGGCGTTCCTTTAGCAACTATTAAAAATAGAATTTTTTGAGTCGGGTCAGCGTCAACTAGACTTTCAGAGTAATCAACTAAGTCCAGCCATTGCTTTTTATCAACAGCGACATAATATTCACTTTCTTTGACTTCTTCAGGCAAAGAACTGTCGGTAATTAAAGCGTATTCCAGACTCAAAATATAAAATATTAATTATTGTAAAACTTCAGGCAACTCATCATCTGTCTGAATCGCTTCTTGCGAAGCAGCTGGAGCCGCATCTAAAATTTCATCCGCAGATTCTTCGCGAACACTTTCTTGATAAACGATGAAATCAGGAGCCTTTTCATTCTTGGCTTTTCCTTTGTTAGTAAACACAACCACTCGAATTTCTTGTTCAGTGCCAAATTCGCCAAATTTTAAAATTCCAGAAAGGTATTTCTGATTCTTGCCGTCTCTGCGCCAAAGAGCTCCAAGCTCGCGTTTTTTCCAATCGCTTTGCGATGCTGTTTTATCTGTATTATTATCACTCATAATTTATTATTTATTAATATTATATGTTTTTGCTAATTTGTCAAGGAAAATTCTTCTAGCTCCACTACTTAATGCTTGATATTGTTTTTTTAATCTTTTGAATAAACGCTTTTGCGTTGGATCTTCTTCGCTATACCCGATGATTTTTTTCAGTTCTTTTGATATTTTATTATTCAAAGTGTGTAATTTATAAAGTGAACGTTATTTTTGAGGCATACTTATGCGAACCACCAAGTTCAGTACATTGTTTTAGAGATGTTACTTTGTATACAGCTTGCTTCATTAAAAAAAATGTTTTACTAGAATGTCGAAGGAATGAAAAAGATTCTTATTATAAATGGCTAAAGGCCTATGGAGCGTATGATTTTATAGATGATATCATATCAACTAACAAAGAAAAAGGATATAGAGTTGGCAGAAGAAAAGCAAACCTCAAACTTGAAAGAATAACTGAGCATAATTTAGGTTATATTATAAATAATTTAAACATTTTAAACCAATAAATGATTATCTATACAATCTTGTAGTAAATCAATATGCTCACCAATGATGGGATTGCCATATCTATCTTTTATAATATGAAAGAAATTCTTTTCAGTTATGATTACTTTACCAGCTAAAGATAAAATCTCTTGCCCAAATCTTGCAAGAACAGCTTGCCTCAAGCCCTCTCGTATCTCATTCTCACTTTGATCAAAAGTAAAATTAAAATCTAATTCTTTAGACGGTATCAAGATTATCATCTTCTTTAGTATCTGTTGATTTATGAATAAAATAAGATAGCCCCATGAAAAAAGTTACAGCATATAGCGAACTTTCGTACTGCGCTAAACCTAACATAAAGCTAAAACATAAAATGGGCAAAAACATTATCTAAACTCCTTTCTTAATAATCTCCAGCGATCTGAATCAATTGGTTTACTTCCATTGTCAATAGCATACAACATTTCTATAACTTCGTCAAGCGAATTATAAATATATTTATGAGGTAACATACCAAGCATCCATAGTGGAGTTGTTGCTTTGCCGCCTTCCATACTAATAAAAACAGGTTTCTTTTCTCTTACAGCAGTTACTATCTCTTCTGCACTGCCCCAGCTCGCTACATCAGGCACCAAATGCGCAATGATAAAATCACTACGATCAACCAGATTCAGATCATAAGCGCGCACCGTTTTCATTTTATCGGTAACACGATCATATTGTTTAGTTTTCATCCAAGTCTCCATCTCTTGTCGTGAAGCTTCATCTTCTTCAACGTCTTTCATGAATGGCTTTTCATAAGGATTAAAGCAAGTTACCCCTATTGAATCAAGTTTTTCAGTGACTTCTTTACGCCAATCACGACCACTAAGGTATTGCATATGACCAACAAGATATGTCTTAGTTTTATATAATAAATTCATGACTATAGTTTACGATAAAAAACTATAATTGTCAAGAAAATTTAAAAATAATATCTGATTTGCTGGAAACTACCTTTATTGAGCTAAAAGAATCCCTGCCCTGCTCTAGTATTTTTTCTGATAATGGATTAGTAATCCTATCTTCAATAACTTTTGCAATTGGCCTAGCTCCATCTTCGAGCTTTTGACATTCTGCAGTAATAATTTTTTTAACTCCTTGGCTGATACTTAATGATATAGATTGAGTTTTTAATCGTGAAATTAATTCTTTCAAATGAATATTCACTATCTTCTCAAAGTTACCTTCATCAAATGAATTAAATATTATAATATCATCTAATCGATTTAAAAATTCAGGACTTAACTTTTTAAGAGCTTCTTTCTTTACTCGTTCTTTTATCTCTGATTCTGCATATGCTTTAGATGCGGTTGCAAAACCCACGCCAACTTTTCCCTGCGCGATATCAGAACCGATATTACCAGTAATAAAAATAACGCAGTTTTTAAAATTAATTTTTCGTCCCATGTTATCTTGAACATTGCCTTCATCAAGAATTTGCAACAACGTTTGTATTACATTAGGATGAGCCTTTTCAATCTCATCAAAAAGCACAACACTGTAAGGACGTTTGCGAACTTTTTCTGTAAGCTGACCAGAACTTTCGTAGCCAACATATCCAGGAGCTGCCCCAATTAACTTAGAACCAGTAAAGCTTTCGCTGTACTCGCTCATGTTTATGTTAATAAAATTCTCTTCACTTCCAAATAATTTTTCAGCAACAATTTTTGCGGTATGGGTTTTACCGACGCCTGACCTGCCGAGGAGTAAAAAACTTCCAATAGGTTTATTATCACTTTTTAAGCCAGCGCGATTTCTGATTAAAGACTTTGAGATGGCAGATATAGCTTGTTCTTGACCGATAACCGAGCCATTTAATTCTTGCTCAAGTTTTAAGAACTGTTTCTCAGAAGTTTCTGAAATTTTATCAATAGGTATATTTAATTTTTTAGATAATATATAATATACATCTTCAGGATGTACTGTATAATCTTTTTTTTGATTATCCTCACTCCATTTTTGAATAATCTTTTTATACTTTTTAAATAAAATATCTTGACGAGCAGATAAATCAGACCTTGCTGAAGCCGAGACGCATTCATCTTCCTCTTGCATTAGCCGCTCTAGTTCAACTTCTATTTGTTTTGCTTTGGCAGGTCTTTTGAAATTGGCAATCTTAACTTTTGATCCAGCTTGGTCCATTAAATCTATAGCTTTATCAGGTAAAAATCTATCATGTATATATTTTATTGAAAGATCTACACAGAGATCTAGCGCCTTTTCGGAATACTTAACGCTATGAAATTGTTCATAACCTTCTAGAATCCCACGCAAAATCTTTTTGCAATTTTCTGAGCTAGGCTCGTCTACGTTTACGGGCTGAAACCTTCTTGCTAAAGCTCCGTCTTTTTCAATATTCTTTTTATATTCATTAAATGTTGTTGCGCCAATACATCTAATCTCTCCTCTAGCCAACATAGGCTTTAAAATATTAGCTGCATCCATGCTTCCTTCGGCGGCTCCAGCGCCAACTAAAGTATGCATTTCATCAATGAATAAAATAAGTTTAGGCATATCTTTTAATTCATCAATTAAATTTTTTAATCTTTCTTCAAATTGCCCGCGATATTTAGTGCCTGCAATCATTGAAGCTAAGTCTAGCCCAAATATGTTATGACCAAGTAAATGCTCTGAGCATTCTGATTTTACAATAGAAAGTGCCAAGCCTTCAATCAAAGCCGTTTTACCTATACCTGGCTCTCCTAATAGAATAGGATTGTTTTTGTTCTTGCGGCAAAGTATTTCTGTCAACTCGTTTAGCTGAGTTTGCCGACAGATAACTTTATTAAATTTTCCTTCTGCAGCCAATTGATTGTAATTGACTGCGTAAGATTCTAGAGCAGTATTTGTTTTTTGCTTTTTCTTTGGTTCTGTTTGGATTAATTTATCTGAATCTTTCTGCCCTTCTAGAGATGTAAACACTTCAGAAGACTCTAACAAATAACTTTTTATAGAAATTGATAAAGATTTTTGATTAATACCGCCTTTCTCAAAAAAGTGTTGTGTTTTTGGGGAGTTATATTTAATAATAGCAACTAACAAATGCTCAGTCCCAACATAAGATTGCTGTAAAGAAGAAGCAGAATCAAAGGCTACTTGCAGAATTGCTTTAAAATCTTTTGAAAAGCCTATATCTTCTTTTCTTTCTGCCCCTACTGGAATTGAATCCTCGACGACTTCTTTAAAAGAATCAATATCATAACCGCTCAAATCAAAAATTTCACGAAGTAAACCCCTGCCTTGAGATAGCAACCCTAATAATAAATGATCAATATCAATTATTTCGGCACTATAACTAATAGCTAAGTTGCGAGAATTTTTTAATGCTTCTTGCGCCCTAGGCGTAAAATTGGGAGTTGAATCCATCATAAGAATGATACACTTATTCTGATTTTAAATCACTTAACTTCATATAAATTTTTTCATCCATAACGTCTATTGATTGTAAAAATAAAATATCATCACCTTTAGTTCCATAATATACTAGAATGCTATCTTTCGCAACTCCTTTTGGGTACTTTTCTAAAAATTTAGAAAGTACAGGTATGTGATGCCATGAACCATTTTCCATTCGAGTACGGCGATCCATAAGCATGATAGGATATTCTCCTAGTTCATCTTTTATTACAATCTTTATATAATCATTACCATTCCGACTTGTACCTTTAAAGTAATCAGCCACAACTCCGATAAATCTACCTGGCTTTTCTTTGTCTAACTCTTTAAAGTTTAAAGAATCTCCAAATTTTTGATTGTTTTCTGTAAAGACGTCTTTCAGTGCGACACTGGGGCTATAGCCTAATAATTTATTCTCAAAATACCAATTAGCAAACTTTTCATATTTTTTATTCTTTAAATAAATCTCTTTATATAAATCATATTTTTTACGAAATGTTTGAAAGCGACTTTCTTTCATTAGAGGTTTTGCATCTTCAGCTAGAATATTTTCTTCTACAACTGCTTGTATAGTATTTAATACATCCCAATTATATTTTGGCCCCAAAAATTGGAAGTTGCGCTTTTCTCTATCAGTAAGAATATTAAAAGCTTGAGCTTCTAATACTAATCTTGATCTACTTTTCTTATGATCTGACAAAGCTCCAGCCTGTATCAGGGCAGAAAGAATACCAATGTTTAAGCCAGCTTCTTTTGCTGAAAGAAATATATCATACTTAGTAGGATTATCGCTATTCCGAAAATCTTTTAAAGCTTGTAATGATTTTTCGCTAACACCTTTTATGCTATTCAAACCAAATCGTATATCATCACCTTCGATCTTGAAATCCATATCTGATTTAGCAAGGTCAGGTGGAAGCAAATCAATCCCAAAGAATGATAACTCTTGGCATATTTTATTGATCTCTTCATGAGGAGATGGTTCATATTTAGCCATCTTTAATAAAGATATAAAAAATTGCTGAGGATAATTGAATTTTAAATAAGCAGTCCAAGCAGCAAGATTAGCATATGCCAAACTGTGAGATTTATTAAACGAATAATTAGCACTATCTTCAGCAACGCTCCATAAAATGTCACCAACAGAAGAATCTAATTTATTGTCTTTAATTTTTTGCTCAATCTTTTCTTTCCATGCAGGCATTTGATCAACTTTTTTCTTACCAACTATCCTACGCAATTGCTCTGCTTCATCTAGAGTAAAACCTATATTAACAGCCATTTTCATCAACTGTTCTTGATACAAAGGAATACCTCCTGTGTAAGATAAAACATCATCAAAAATCTCATGTTGGCTCTGGAACTCTCCTGTTTTTGAATAAGTAGCATATTGATTTAGGAACTCCAATGCGCCTGGCCTTGCAATAGCGACAACAGCGCTCAGCTCTTCAAGATTCTTAGGCTTAATTTTTTTACAAACATTAAAGTTAGTATGAGCCTCGATCTGAAACAAGCCCTGTGGCTGCTCAAGCTTTTTAAAAGCTTCGTAAATCTTTGGGTCTTCGGGATCAACATCTTCAATGTTTAAATCTAACTGCTGACATACATCATAGACCACGCTAAGTGTGCGCAATCCTAGTATATCAAATTTAACCATCAATTCAGCCACCCAATTCATATCGTAACCACTGACTAAATCTCCATCATTAGTTAGCTGCACTGGGCAAATATCTTCCAACTCACTGAAGGAAATGGCTATGCCAGAAGGGTGAACGCCCGTGTTTTTATTCAAACCTTCGAGACGCAAAGCGATATTAAAAACCTCTTTATTGTCGTTAACCCATTTTTCAAAAGACTCGCTCTCTAAATAAGCATCTATTAATGGAGCAACTTTACCAAAGCGCTTTGGTATGGTATCACTAACCAGATTAACAATTTGCTCAGAATAATTACCGACAATTTTACCACACTCTTTTATGCACAATTTTCCGCTTAAAGTGTTTAAGGTTAAAATTTTAGAGGTTCTGCCAGGATATTTATCTTCAATATATTGAATCACTTCTTGCCTTCTTTCATAGGAAATGTCATTATCAACATCAGCTAAAAGACTTCCATCTAAATAAGTAACTCCATCTTGTTCGATTTTTCGAGCCCGACTTTTAGACACAAATCTTTCGAAGAAAAGTTCATACTTAACAGGATCGACTTTAGTTACATTTATTAAATAAAGAACTAAAGACCCAGCTGCCGAACCTCTGCCTGGACCTGTTGGAATATCGTTTTCATGGCAGAAATTAAGTATGTCCCAGTTTAATAAAATATAGTCTACAAACCCAAGCTCTTGCAGAATATCCAATTCCATTTTTGTGCGAGCTAAATATTCATCTTTTTTCTCTCCTTCGTGCAAGCCTTTTGCCTTAAGTCCGTTCCAGCACAGCCTTTTCAAGAAATCAAAATTAGAAATATCAGAAGATATTCCAAGCTGATCATAATACTTTTGCTCAATATCAATTTCAGGCAAACGAACGCCTGGAGGAGAAACATTTTTATATACTGTACAATCTTCTACAAAACTCATATAGATACGTTCCAGATTAATTTTTTAAATACATCATAATTTTTATGTATATCATATAATGCATCATGTAATTTTTGCATATTAAATGGTATCTTATATTTTTTACATAAATCAATTAGTTTATTTTTACCCTTAGCTTTTCTTAAAGACATTACTTTGTATTGCCATAGTAATAAATCTTCTCCATCTTGTATATCAATGTTTTCATTAATTGCTCTTGATAATGCAAGGCTATCTATCAACTGATTTAAATAACTGTAATCTGGTCGTTTACCAATTAAACGGCGACATATTCCATGCATGTACACATCGAATCCTAATATGTTATGTCCAACTTTTATATATTCAGGGTCATATAAATATTTCTCAAAGTGTGCAATAGGAGCAATTGGATCAATAGCTTTCTTTTCGTATTTTTCTTTAGTCCAGCCAGTTACTTTAGCAGCACCTTCAGAAACCTTAATGCCTTCCCATCTAAGCCAATAATCACATTCCTCTACGATACGATCATCATGTATCACAATAAAAGCTAATTGCCAAGGCTTATTCCTTAAAGATCCTAGATTGAGACCACAGGTTTCAAAATCAAAAAAGACATACTTTTGTTGTTTATTAAATCTTAGCAAATTTTTTCTCATAATTCAAAATGCTTAACGCTTTTTAATGCAGAAAGATCATGACCTCCCGCATAACTAATAGAACTTTGAAGATCTTGCTCTATTTCTATAAACTTCTTTTCAAGAGTCATTCCATTATTGACAATATGATTTAACTTACCTTCGATATGCTTTCTATGACCTTTGTTTTCATAACTTGCGGAACCAAAATAAGCTTTATGGAAAGAACCGTTAATATCAACAGGCAAAGCTGGACTATCAACGCAAGACGCAAACAATCCACCTGCCATAACCATGTCAGCACCTGCCACCAAAGCCTTAGTTATATCACCATTGCAAGCTATTCCTCCGTCTGCTATAATAGGTATTTTCCTGCCAGCGTCAAAGTCATCTCGCGAGACATAGCAATCACCACAATTTTTGACACAAGTAAACATTGGAATAGTAAACCCTGTCTTGTCTTTTGTGGTGCAGGGAGAGCCTTGACCTATACCAACCTTTACAATTTCAGCGCCCCAATTTGCAAGATCAACAACGGCATCAGGGGTCGCTACATTTCCAGCGATGATAATCGTATTAGGCATATACTTTTTAATATACTCAATAGCTAGCTTGACTCTTTTGGAATGCCCATGAGCAATATCAATAGTAATAAAATCAACCCTTAATTTGGCTTGACTGATTTTTAGAACTTTCGCTTTATCTTTTAATTTTGCACCCACGCTAATCGAAATAGTTTTCCAATTTTCTTGATTAGCTTTTTCAACAAAATCAAAAATATCTATGTCAAACCTATGCATAATATAAAAATAATCATTTTCACTCATCCATCTTGCCAAGTCAGCATTAATCACTGACTTCATGTTAGCGGGAACAACTGGTAGCTTGAAATCATGCTTTGCTATACCAATAGAAGTATCTGTATCAGATCGACTATGGCACTCGCTATATTTAGGGACAAGACAAATGTCTGAATACTTAAGAGCTTTCATTGTAAAAATTATTCTACTGTGACTGATTTTGCTAAGTTGCGGGGCTTATCTACATCTAGCCCTCTCAATTTTGCGAAATGATAAGCGAAGAGTTGTAAGGGAATATTTGCTAAAATTGGCCAAATAATTTCATTAACATTTGGTAGATAGATGCAATCATCTACCGCTTCTTTTGGGATATCAATATTTTCAGGAGCTATAGCAATAACAGGCCCCATTCTAGCTTTTACTTCTTGCATGTTAGATATTGTTTTTGCAGAAAGGTCATTATTTTCAACAATAAAAACCGAAGGGCACTCAGGGCTTATCAAAGCAATTGGACCATGTTTTAATTCAGCTGCAGGATATCCTTCTGCATGAGCATAAGAAATTTCTTTTAATTTCAAGGCTCCTTCAAGAGCTACAGGGTATAAAACTTGCCTACCAAGAAAAAGAATATGATCGGTTTCTAAATATTTAACAGCCAATTCTTTTAATCGATTATCAAGTTTTAACACTTGACTTATTAATGTAGGCAACTCATGAAAAGCATTAATGATTTCTTGAGATGCTATAGGAGACAAGTCCCTCATTCTTCCTAAAACTAAGCCAAGCATAGCGCATAAACAAACCTGAGAAGAAAAAGCTTTAGTTGAAGCCACTCCAATTTCAGGACCAACTCGCTGATAAACACCCGCGTCAGTTTCACGAGCAAGCGAAGAACCAACAACATTTGTAATACCAAAAGTAAGAAAACCTTTCGTTTTTGCCTCCCTAACCGCTTCAAGAGTATCTAAAGTTTCCCCAGACTGACTCACAGCAATAACAAGAGTATTCTCTGATTTTGGAGAATTCCTATATCTAAATTCTGAAGCATGCTCAACCTCAACAGGAACCCTAGATAATTTTTCGATAATATACTCGCCCGCCATACATGCATGACGTGCCGTACCACAGGCAACAAATATAATACGATCTAAATTACGCAAATCATTTTCATATTCTTGTAAACCACCTAATTTAGCATTACATCCATCTTCACTAAAACGACCCGATAAAACATTGATAATTGCCTCAGGCTGCTCAAAAATTTCTTTTTGCATATAAGAAGAAAAATCTCCAAGCGTAATTTCTTCAACTACCTCATCAATAGATTGAGGTTCAGCAGGTACAACCTTTCCGTCTAGACTTTTAAGAGAAAAGCTGTTGTCATTTAATACAGCCAGCTCGCCATCATTTAAAAAAACTACCTCTTTAGCTTGACCGACAAAAGCAGAAGCATCACTTGCGATAAAATTTTCATTATCGCCTAATCCAATTACTAATGGAGAACCTCTTCGAGCTCCGATCATTAAATTGGGGCAATCTAAACAAAGCACTGCAATTCCATAAGCTCCCCTGCACTGAGAAAGAGCTAAACGCACGGCATTTACAAAGCTGTCTGCATTTTTTTCTAATTCACTATAATGATAAGCGATAAGATTGCATAACACTTCAGAATCAGTTTGAGATTTAAATTCTATACCTTTTTTTTGAAGAGAACTTTTTAAAGCATTAAAATTCTCAATTACTCCATTATGCACCATAATAAACTTACCATCATGGCTTATATGAGGATGAGTATTCGAAACTGTAACTGCTCCGTGCGTTGCCCATCTAGTATGACCAATACCCAAGGAAGCTAAAGATGTATTTTGAGAAACTGAATCGGCTAAATTTTTTACACGACCCGTCTTACGATGAATTGAAAATTTATTTCCTTCATGAAATGCCACTCCTGCCGAGTCATACCCGCGATACTCAAGCCTTTTTAGACCATCAATTAAATACTTTTTAGCAGTATTTTTACCTATATAACCTATTATTCCACACATATTAATTTATACTTTCTTTATAACTTTCAAAACAGAATTCAGGGCTAGCGCAATGATCTAAATTAGGCATATCTAAACTCCTTGCCTTATTGGAATAACTGCGATTACAAATACATTTATAAGTTTGATACGCTTCAAAATCACTACGATCATTATAATAAATGCTTTTTACTTTTTGGGTTTCAAATCCATTTTCTGTACAATAATTAGATATTAAATCTTGCAAAGCCACATCAAATGGCAATTGATTGTCTTCAATAAAATAAACAGGATCAAAGAATGAGTCATCTAACATACAAGGCTCTTTGTATGAGAAAGAATTATGAAATAGATAAGAATCATAAAATGGTATTGTAATCTTTAAATCTTTATCATTATATAATTCCTTTAATGATTTAAAATCTATCTTTCCTCCGCCTTTTGTAAAAGCTAAACTATATATTTTATTTAATAATAAACATCCATTATCATTCTTTGCGAAGATTACTATCTTATGTATGCAAAGTGGGTTTTTCTTATCACGAATAATTGACATATCATCACATATATCAATTCTTAATCCAAACACCAATTGAATATCTAAATTATCGGCATGTTTTTTAGCTTCAAGAAAACCGACTAAAGAATCTTCAACAAGAATCACTTTATTATTTAATAAATCCCTATGACTGTCAGCAATACTAAAAATACTAGAAGCAGGATCTCCGACAGGAGTACTAGTGTCAGTAAAAGAAATTCTCGAGCTAATAGATCTAGG
>Ga0160423_10000472_pt1 | contig 32918 bp, 48 predicted proteins | sample CRUFie14St8metaG_FD_108191 | JGI IMG/M metagenome (GOLD analysis project Ga0160423, IMG submission 108191) | Marine microbial communities from the Costa Rica Dome - CRUD Field 142mm St8 metaG | ecosystem: Environmental > Aquatic > Marine > Oceanic > Photic zone | place: Costa Rica: the Eastern...
CCAACTAATGTCATGCCAACATGGAAGATTTTTTGACCTTCGCCATCTTCAAGTTTTAATAAAGAACCAAATGTTCCTCTATTCATTACGAATCTTGAGTTAGATAAATAATCTGACTTAATAGCATAGACTAAATCTAATAATCCATTCGCAGTTAGAGCCGATCCACTTCCAGAGTTAGTTGAACCAACACCAGCAGTTGAATCAGTAAAACCTTGAGGTCTACCTACTGAACTTCCAGAAACAAATGCTGTGCCTTCTGCTTTAGCAAACTGCTCTGCAAACTCAGTTGACATTTCTGTCTCCAAGTTAAAAGCTGAATCTTCAAGCATAGCTTGTGAAATATCGACTAACGCATACATTTCATGAGCATCGATTTGCATCATTCCAGTGGTGTACCCAGTGGTTTCAGTTCGACTAGCTGTTTCTGAAACAAAGGAAGCAGAGAATTGACCAGTTCTTTTTGGTACTTCAATGCCTCTTCTATCTGTAGATCTTACTCTAGCAATAGAACGAATAGGTGAGATTTCTGTTACACCTTTAATAAGGTCAGCAACATACTCGGCTGGGGCATAAAAACCACCAAGAGTATCGTCTGACTCATAAAGTGCTTTCCTTTCCTCAGGATCAACTTCACCTTTTCTTAACCAAGTGCTAAATGCTTTCATTTGCATATCAACTTCAGCATCTTTGCTTTGGTTAGGTCTTGCAAGAGCAGTCTCTAATTTTTCAAGTTTAGCTGTTGCCTCTTCTAGATTTTTTGCTTGGATTTCGATATTTTGTTTGACTTCTGCCATTTTAGAAATGTCATCAGCCATTTTATCTACTTTCTCCTCTAGAATTGGATCAGCATGTCCTTTCTTTTCAATTTCATCTAAGCGAGATTTGTTCTCTTTTTTAAAATCCTCAAAAGTAGAACCTAACTCGTCAATGACTTGTTTTATATCATCCGACATAATTACTCCTAATCTTTGATTAAATTAATTAAATGCTTAATACTATCAACAACATCTCGCTGTTCATTTAATTCTGGATTAAATGATTTATATAATATGTTTGCACTTTGTTTTGCTACAGATCCAGACATACCAGCATCTCGCAAGTAATGTTCCAGCTCCCTAACATTCATTTCTGCCAATTTCACCTTTGTAATCTTGGCTTTTGGATTCATTGGAAATGTAACCATTGATATTTCCATCAAATCAACTTCTTTGATAACCCTTTTCTTTTCTTTGTCATCATAGTGATATCCTTTAGGGTTTAATCTATATCCGATTGACATAGAGTCTAATGCACCCATTTTCATGAGCTCAAATACTTCTCTGCCTTTTTGTGTATTCATGGCAAGTCTGCCTTTGACTTTTAACCCTCTTTTATCTTCCATAACATCATCAATCACACCAATAGGCTCATCAGTCTTGTGTTGGTATAATAATTTGATCTGTTTTGGTTTCTTTTTATAAATTGATTTAGAGAATGCACCTTGCATTATAACATCGTTGCCTAGATCTTTATTACCAAATACAGACGCATATCCCTCGAAAGATCCATCGTCATCTGTTTCTAAGCCTTTATATTCACACTCTAAATCTAAAAAATCATAATCAGTATCAATAGGCATATATATTCCCCTTTGTCAACATTTTCATATATCGTAACACCCTAATATGGCTATAATCAAGGGCTAAATTTATATATATAAATATGTTGACATACTATTTAAAATATACTAATATTATAAATGTAATATTAATTATACAGGAGATAGAAAAAATGATTAAGTACACATTTATAAGAAACACAGGTACAGCTAGTGAAAAAGATCATGCAATGATTGATGCTTACTACCAAAGCAAATGGAACGAATGGCAAGGTACATGCCAACCTGATGCTTGGACAGTAGATGAAGTTAGACTGGAATATGAAGCAAATGGTGTTGAGTTATGTTTGTTTCATTGTGAAAATGAAGAAGATCAATGGCTTGAAGTTCTTTGTGTAAAAGAAAAAGGCTGGGATATCACAGAAGCGCAAGTCTTCATTGAAGACTAATTTTTGGTAACATAGGACTCTGCACAAGGATGTGCTTTTTTTGGAGGGTATATGAATATTATCATTGCATTAATTTTGTTTTTACTTTTAGTCTGGGCAATAGTCCAATTACGAAAAATTAAACCATAGGAGGTTTTATGAATAACAAAACTTTGTTCCATTTTATGGACACACATTCAATGCTTCAATTATTGGCATTTACTTTAGGGTTCGTCTGTGCAGTTTGCTTATTTGCACTTGTACATCTAAGCACAGGTGAGGCACAAGCTACTTCTCAATGTGGTAACTCGTCTTATAACCCATGTTATGTTAAAGTGGTAGAATGATGTTTAAAGAAGAAGAACTGGAGTATATAGAAAACTTGCTCTATAAACTTAGAGAGGAGTGTGCTAAGAAAGGAATTGAGCCACAGGTTTTTACCTATATCATTCTTAAATTTGCCTTTGAGGAATGTTTAGGCAATGCTCCAGATGGTAAGTCTAGTGTGGCAATGATTGAGCAAGTCATGAGAGATTTATGGACAGAGTTTGATGAGATGGAGAACAGAAAAATACACTAAGTGATTTCATCATCTGCATCATAGTAAGCAATAAAGCATCTACAATTTATTACATTCAATGCCCCACCTCTCGGATCTCCAGCATAACTCATGGGCTGACCTCTAACGATAAAGTCATCATCGATTGGAATAGCTGGTTTAGGACTCATCTCTCTATGCCAATCCCTGACTCTATCATCTCCACTTGGCATCCACTTTTTAAGAGGACTGTTCAATCCCAAGTTTCCAGCAATTTTGTGTGAGCCATAGCTCATAGCACTATGAGTTTCTGTTCTAGCAATACGAGTCGCCCTAGCTGAATTAAAAGCAACTGACTTTTCTAAATCTTTACTTATATCTCTTATTGACTTTCCATCCTCTAGACCTTTTCTTAATACCTGTAAGACTTTAACTCTTGTTGAGTTTGTTATAAGAGTTACTTGTCCAAGCCCTAAAACTCTAATATATTCTTGTATATCATCCTCCAAAGGTTCTTCTTGTTTAAATCTAACCTTTCTCATTCTTACATCTTGTTCTTCAATACATACTCTGTAATGTCTTGACATTATTTTATTTAAGTCATCTGTAAAAGAATTAAAAAAATCATCTGGTATTGATTCTAACTTTCTATACTCTCTCCCAAGTTTAAGCCTGTATCTTTTAAATAATTTAATTAGTTTTGCTCTCAAACTAACAGTCAACCTTCTAAACAATCTGGTTTGCTCTTTAAAATCCTTTCTTAAATTAAACTTTATTTTCTGTGCCATTTTAGTATTTCTCTTGTATATTCTAATAGATACTCCTGAGTTCCAAATTTCTCTGTGAATGACTTAGGACTATGATGATAACTCTCATTTGATGTCCTGTGATGATAAGGACATAGGGGTATAGTTTCAAAATGGCTTGATTTTTTACCCATCATATTTTTACCTTTGATGTGGTGTATCTCTGCTGGTGTATTATAATATCCTAATATACGACAGGCAACACATCCAATCTCAGCGACTTTTTTTAGATGTTCCTTTTCCTTTTTTGTCAATTTCTAACTCCGAGATTTTGCTTACACAGGACTTTATTATAACACTTAATCCAGCAATTCCCTCCTCATCTGATATAGTATCAACAACTTTATATGCATCTTTTGTTTCTGCCACTAGCCATCCCACAGTTTTACATTGCACAGGATTTTCTTTACTTGGATCGTCAATCCATCCAGCATTTCCTGTGTGGTCTATCCATTCAATAATTACCAATTTACTTATATCCATTTCTTAAAAACCTCAAATACTCTGCTCCCTCTTTTACCTCCCAGAATATCTTAATAAAGTCTGGGTGTGTATCTTCAAGATTTGTGTTGATTACTGCAACTGCGCAAGGTGACATCATTTTATTAGGCAAGTTTAACTGCTTGGCATAATCATCATATTTCTTATAAGATCCAACCTGAACACAATGCATAGTGATTTCTGACTGCGCATCTTTGACTGGCATATAACCTGATATATGTTTATGACCAGCTACCAGCAGATGATCCCTTGAGTTGAATATTGCATGACGAACAATGCCATGAGCAGTATTATAAATAGAATGCCCCCTAAATTCATGACTACAGTTTATCCTCACATTGTGTTTTGGTAAGTTTAATTTTATACGAATATTATGTGGAGCATAAGTAGTTTTTAATGGTCGCATCATCCATTTAACAGGATCTCCCTCTCCTGACCACATGTCATGATTACCAGCAACAATAAATAATAAGTCTTTTGGGTAATTAACTAACCACTCTGTCAATGCCCATGCCTCTTCCGATGTGGTTGATTGCTTAGACCATAAGCCTTCTAGCTTTGTTCTTCTTGCCCAGTTGTTTTGTAAATCACCAACATTGGCTGTGTACATACCCTCTGTCTCATTAGCTATGTCCATGTGTTCAATTAAGTCTGTGATAGCTGTTCCATCATCATCAATATGTGGATCACCCTGAATATAAATACCGATGGGCTTTTTATCTTTAATTTTTATATTTAAAAATTCTTCGTTCTTTTCTCTTCGTTCTCTTTTCTCATATCTTTTTATTCTTGACTCTACTAAATCATCAACACTATCCCAATCACTATCCTTAAAAGGATTTTCTATTTCATAATTTTTACTTACGATAGGATTGACAGTCTTTCTACCACAGGCTTTACACTTCCACCTTTGAGGCGCATTCTGTGTAGAGCCATCATTACCAGCCCTAATCAGATGGGTAGAATGACAATGTGGGCATAGTAAGACATTACCAAAGTCATCTCTTTGTATTTTTTTGAGATTAGAGAAGTTACCTCCTCCCTCTCCTGATTGACCTTTTCTCATATTTTATACTAGTTCAAAGTGAACAGCATCGACAAAGGTATTATTAGGATCAAGCTCAAACTCGTTAACTTTCCAGTTACCACCCCACCTCATATCAACACCTTTAACTTGTCTTGCTTTATCAAAATACTTTGCAACCTCTTGATAAAACTCAACTTCCCATGTTATCTTACCAGCATTGTAGCATACAATGTCAACAGCTAAACCCTTACAATGCTTTGATAGTTTACCAAGTTTTGACTTACCCTCTGCTTTTAAAAGCTCGGCTCGTTCTTCACTTCGCAAACCCTCTGTGATACCAAAGTCAATATGAGATATGGATAAAGCATAATGGCATACCTCTTGCAGTTTTAAATCTACTGTTTCGAGTTTACCTTGTGAGCTTTTACCAAATCTAAACATTATTTTTTAGAAGATAGTGGATGGTCTCTTGGCAGTAAGTCTAAGTCAAACTTACCACTTCTAAATTTACCTGTTCTAACAGCATACAAAAAGGCATTGACACGAGCATAAGCCCACCTATCCTCTCCTCCACTTGCTCTGACACTAGGTCTAACAGACTGTGGATTATTTCTATATGCACCAACCCCTCTTTTAAAAGATGAGGCTAACATTCTTAAATTAACTCTTTTACCTTTTTTATCACCATGCTTTTCGTTGTGTTCTCTAACTTTTTCACGCAGACCTTTTTCTACTGCATCTGTTAGACCATAAGATCCTTTCTCCTCATCATCCTCTTCATCGTGATAACCCTTATCTCTTTCAGCCATGATTTGATCTCTTTTCTTTTTGCTCCAAGAGAAACCAGCATCTCCACCCCATAAAGCCCAAGCTATACGACCAGCACTTGGATAACCTTGCTCTCCTTTATCAAAGCCTTGACCTTGTTTGTCCACCTCATGTCTAGAAAAAAACGAATACATCCTTAACACAGTACTTGGCGACATTCTCTCTCCAGATACAATTTGATTTGCTCTAGCAACACCAACTTGAGTTCCACCTCTTTTAAACTCTCTCCTCCAATCTAACCCTCTTCTAGCTTCCTCTTTCATTCCAGCAGTAGCTGTTAGATCAAGATCATCTAGCGCCTTGTCGTTTAGAAGTGCCTCTTCATATTCAGCGTGAGTTTTACATGGCATATATACTGTTTGTCCATCTATGTATGAATGACTGTGTATTCCATCGCAACCTATCTCTTCTGCTCTTTCTCTAGCTTCTTCTTCAGAAGTATATGTATCAACACTAACTTCTTCTTTTATTCCATAAGCTAATTCATAATCTTTTTCATTACCCTCTGCATCTACAGGCACATCATTATCTTGAGGGGATACATCTGCCTCACCAAGAGGAAATAAATTAGATGGCACAAGTAAGCTATCAGCACCCTCTACAGGCTCAAGTCCTAATCTTTCTCTTGCCTCGTTTCGAGTTATGATTCCTGAGTTGACAGCTGTGTTTACATTTTCATAAACCTGTCTCCTCTTTTCTGCCATTGCTGGTATAGAGTCTATATCGTATCTCAATGTTAAATCACCATCATATAATGGAACAAGCCATTCATTTAAGTCAGATTCAATTCTTTTTAGTAGAGGAATGATTGCCTCCTCATACAATGATAATCTTGCCTCTTGCACATTGGCATAGGTTTGATCTGCAATACCAACTAACTGAGCTGGGACACCAAACACTAAAGCAATCTCTCTCGCTGACATATTCATTAATTCTAAGAAGCTCATGTCCTTAGGCGATAATCCCATCGCTTGATAATCGAAATCACCCTCTGCTAACATTACTCTTCCAGAGTTTCCAGCACCCTTAAATCTAAATTCTAGATCCTCTAATATTCTTGCTCTTTGTTCGTCTGTTAAAGTTGTAGATGCGCCAGTTTCATCTTTAGGCTCAAACTTCAACATACCACTTGGCATCATGCCATTTTTTAATAAAGCTAAGTTTGACAGCCCAGCTAAATTATGTTGATCAACATTTATTGCACTCGCCATGATCGGAGATAGCCCATAAAAATCATCCAGTGGATTCCATAATTTTATATGCTTCACATCACTATATCCTGATGTTTGATCTACAGGGTAACTGTTTATTACTCTACCATCCATGACGTAATCGTATGCTTTAGGGAGATAACTTGTGCCTGTTTTAATATCCATTCTATCTGGTCTTAAAATATATAACTCTCTTGGTTCTCTAAGACCCTCTGTATCTTTTATTAGATAACAGTTACCTGAAATTAGTAGATATGAAAACAAACTGTGAAAATACTCAACACCAGATTGCATTGGGTTAGGTCTCATCAATAACGATATTAGTGGATGATTATCTAACTCTGTGTCTCCATCAAATACTTTGATATCACAAGCACTTGCATTCGTTGAAATTAAAGAAATACATTTATGAACAATAGGGTTCTCAACATATCCCTCTTTAGCTCCTGTCTTGTAATTTTTACTTGACTTGTGAGCATAGCCATTGATCTGATTTAGATATAACTTTGGTGCTTCTTTGGTTTGTAGTTGCTCATTTTTTTTAAAAAATTTATCAAATACTCCCATAGTTCCCTCTAACTTAATTTAAAAACTGCCTGTCCAGATGATTGTAACGCAGTTATACTCCATACCAAAGCATCCATTCTATCAGGAGAGTCTGTTGTTTCTCCAGTCCATGAACACATCTGCTCTTCTAAATCTTTGAAGTAACCGACATGATGTACCTTGTTCTGCTCGTATAAACTAGACACAGGCTCTGCTCTTGTCATCTTTCCACGACTTGCTCTTACAGATTGATATGGCACAGAGGCATCTTGCACTTGTAATAATTTCAAAATTAAGTCCCCTCCATTGTTAACTTCACACACAATCTTATTTGCCTGATAATGATAATATAACTCAATCGCCTTTTTTATCCAAATATCTGGACTAAAAATACCAGATTTGTCATCCAAAATATAGTAATGATTATCAATGTCTCTTCCAGCAACTATTATACCTGTCTCATCAGAGTTTTTATTTGATGTAACTGCTGGATCTACACCAACAACTATTTTAGTAAGCTGTGGCGCTTTCTTAACTCTATTATCGTGAATATTATTATGTTTAAATAAAGCATTCTCATTCATGTCTATTATTTCTGCATATAGTTCTTGCTTTCCAATGGTCGTGCCTTCATACCTTTCTCTTAACATTCTGATAGTTGATACTGGTAAATTTTCAACATTGTCAAATGTACTCCCTTTTATTAGCCTGACATCATCTCTTTTAACTAAGTCTTTTAATAATTTTGTAGGTCGAGGTGTAGTCGTAATTATACACTTAGGCTCTTTGCCTAGCCTTAGAGCCATCATCAGGTTGTCAAATGCCTCTGGATATCTATAAGAACATAACTCATCCAGCCATGCTCTATGAAACTGCACCCCTCTAAGTCTGTCGTAAGACTCTGCTGGAATACCAATGATCTTTGAGCCATTGAAAAAGTGAATTTCATTAGATGATTTGTTATAGCCTGTGGAGTCTAACAAGTCTTTGTCAACAATATTAATTAATCCTGACTCTCCACCAAAGCATACTCTTTTCAAGTCTCCATAAGTGGGTGCAACAACACCACATATTGAGTTTGGATTTGTAAGACAATACTGAGTTAAATCGTAAGCGCCTGTTAAGGTTTTACCCCAGCCTCTACCAGCTAAAAATAGATAGATATTATATTTACTATCATCAACAACTAATTGATTAGGTCTAGCCTTTGAGTACCAGCTAGTGAGTAGATTGACTGCTGTCTTTTTCTGTGAGCTTAATGTTTCGTATGTCGTCAATAAGCTCTTTGAATCTGTTGTTTTCATCTGTGTTGTCATTGACCTCTAGTACATTTGTCTCTTTCCAGTGGGCTTGAGTTTTTAACCAGAAAATACATGCTGTTACAGACTCCCTTCCAGTTCCTGTTGCAATCTTAAATAAATTTTCTGATACCTTTGCATTAGCTTGTGCCTTGCCCTTTAGTAATTCATCGCCATAATATTTATATAAAGTTGGCTTTGATATTTCTAATATACTACATATTTGGTCATGAGGAATACCTAAACCTGATAATTGCCTTACCATGTTAGCAGTCTCATCTGTTTTTTTAACTAATTTAGGCATATATATCTTTTATAGTGTAAAAATAAACTTATACCACATCATTAAACTTAGCGCCAGAAGATTCTAATATTGCATCCATACCTGTGAAATCTTGCCATCTTTTTATAACTACATCACAATATTTCTCGTCTAACTCCATTCCATAACAAACTCTGTTGACCTTTTGACAGGCTATGATTGTGCTTCCACTCCCTAAAAAACAATCCAGAACTATATCTTCTTGCTTTGTGCTATTTTCAATTAAATATTGTAATAATCCGACAGGTTTCATTGTTGGATGTAACTTACTTCTTGTCGGTCTATCGTGTTTTATAATGGTGGTTTGCTTTCTGTCTGAGTACCATTGGTGACTTCCCCCCTCTTTCCAGCCATATAGACATGGTTCATGTTGCCACTGGTAATCTTGCCTCCCTAGAACCATAGAGTTCTTTGACCATATTAGAGTTTGTCTTACCTTCCAGTCTGTATTTATACAAGCAGTTCTGAATGCATATCCCTCGCTGTCGCTATGCCATATATAAAAACAACCACCCTGTTTTAAGTGAATGTTTAAATTAGAAAAGGAGTCAGATAAAAATTGAATAAAACTTTGATCTTCTTGTCTGTCATTCTGTATTTTAAGTTTATCCTTAGTCTTGCCCACATAATCTACATTGTATGGTGGATCAGTTACTACAAGGTCAGCCTTTTTATCACCAAGCAAAGTCTCATAAATATCCATCTGAGTTGCATCTCCACATATAATTTTATGATTGCCAAGTACCCACACATCTCCTTTCTTTGTAACTGGATCTTCAGGTATCTCTGGGACATCGTTTTCATCAGTTAAACCCTCCTCTACAGCAAAATCAGGAATTATTTTACTCAACTCTTCTGTGCTAAAGCCTGTGAGGTTTAAATCAAAATCATTGTCATATAAGTCGGTCAAATTTAATTTTAAAAAATCTGCAGACCATTTGCTGTTTTCTGTGAGTTTATTGTCAGCAATACAATATGCCTTTTTCTGCTCTTCAGTCCACCCTTTAGCAATCAGACATGGAACTTCTTTTATACCCAGAAACTTCCCAGCCATTAGCCTTCCATGACCAGCTATGATCTCATTTTTCTCGTCTATGAGGATTGGCATAGTCCAACCAAACTCTTGAATAGAGTTGGCGACTTGCTCTATTTGTTCCTTACTATGCTCTCTTGGATTTGAGTCATAAGGTATTAATTCATTTATATCTTTTTTGATGTAATTTTCTGTTGCCCAGTTCATAACAGCTCCTTTTGATTGGGATTGTTTGTAATAGGTTTAAATTCTATGTCAACCAGCTGATATCTTCCTTTATACTTACTCTGTATGTGTTTACCATGTGGTTTTAGGCGACAGCATTCTTCTACCGATAATGTCATATATTTACCATCATGCTCTATTTGTAAGCCACCTTTTTGAATTGCTCTTTTTAGATCGTAATCTCTTACCGACACATATTTGCCTTGCCATAATTTTGTAACTAATTTTTTAATCATGTTTCATATCAATAATAGACTCTAAAGGATGAAAACATCTAGTTCTGTTATTCCATCGAAATTTACACGCACCAATAACCCCTTGCACATCAATTTCTCTAACCTTTGCTATTCTAACCTCAGTCTCCTCCATTTCGTAATCTCTCGTGACAATAATACCAACATCACATTTATTATTAAAATGGCTTGATCCTGAAATTTCATACAAACTCTTGACTTTAAACATCCCTGACTCTGGATCTCTTATCTGTTTATTTGGATGTGCGACCATAAAAGTATATGTTTTTGTTTCTCTGTTAAATCTCTTAATATCACTGATCATAACACTAATATGCTCTGTTTCAGAAAAAGTTGTTCTTGCTGGATTGATTTCATTGTAAGGATCAGTTATTAAACAATCAATACCAAACTCATCAAAACATACCCTTGCCTTTTCTAATATCCATTTTATATCAGGACTATCCTCTCTTTTATCAATAAAATAAAAATGATCTTGTATAAATTTCAAAGCTCCAACCATCTCATCAAAACTTAATCTGTTGGGCATAAAATCATCAAATGGCTTCTCACAATATTTTTCAATCATTCTCTTTAGATTTAAAGCAAGGCTATGTTCAGGAGAATAGATAACAAATTTATGATCATGTATTTTAGCTAAATTCATCGCCATATCATAAACCAGACTCGACTTACCTGAATTTGGAACACCAGTAACTACCACGAACATTGGCTTTGTAATATGAAATATCTCATCTAAATTTACAAACCCAACATCGTATCTTTCATGACCTTTGCCTTCATAAAGATCGTTCACATCTTTATATAGATCTCGTGCAGTATATATACCATCTAATTTGCTCATTATTTATCCAGCTAAAAAATTCTTATTTTCTTTTCTATCAGCTTTTAGCTCGTCTTCCCATCTATGCTGTGATAACCAAGTGGTCGGATGAACTATATATTTTAATTCTGTATTCAACACTGATTTTGCATACTCTTCCATTTTGCTTATAAGTGTCATTGAGTCAACAACTTTTTTATCAATCAAATCAATATACAGTTTTTTTGCTTTGACCTTTGCAATTTTTCTAGGAACTTTACTCCAAAACTCATCGAACTCATATATATTAGTGTTTTTAATAGTGTTATGTAAACTTGGTTTACATTGGGAGTTAATATTTTTTACATACCCCTTATTAATCATATTTACATAGTATCTGTTATATACAAACTGACCATTTGATTTTTTGATTATTTTTATAAAACCTTTTTTTCTTAACTCTTGAATATGCTTGTTTACAGATACCCTTGAGCATTGACACAGCGATGCAAGATGCTCTTGTGAAGGATAGCACTCTCCATCCTCATCGGCATAATTACAAAGCATCAGTAAAACTAACTTAGATATTGGACTATCTGTTTCTTGTTTTACTGCCCATGCCATTGCCTGAAAACTCATTAGTACAACTCATAGAAGTCGTTAGGCTTGACCATTTTGTTTGATGCCTTATATATTTTGATCATATTTTTTTTATTTGGTATTGATACATCATATCTGTAGCTATTCATCGTGGTTAATTTCACTCCAGTTTTCTTTGCAAATTTTGGTGTGGATATATCGTGCTCCACTAGATAGTCTTTTAATTTCATATACACTCCTTGCATTTTAAATAATAAGAATTATACTATAATATATTAATAATGCAATATATTATTGACATAAGTATATTTAAATTATATAATCCAAATAATTAAATGAGCAATAGGAGGTATAAATGAGCAATGAGATACAGATAAAACTACCCAACGAGCATTTGATCAAGTTTGTAGAAGCTAGAAAAGAGATCAATAGTGATGACAATAAATTTAAAATGACTGGGAACAACCCAAGATTCAATTCTAAATATTTAAAATTAGAAGATATGATTCAAGTGGTCGAGCCAGTTTTATTAAAGCATAATTTTGTTTCTCAATTCACACAGCTTACAAATGAAAAAGATGCATCTTTATTTGAGTTAAGAATTACTTACACTCCGAGTATGCAGTACTTGTCAACTTATGTAAGATTAGCAAAAGAATTAGATCCACAGAGAATGGGAAGTCTTATGACCTATGCTAAGAGATATTTATATGGCAACTTGCTGATGTTCCCATTTCAAGAAGATGATGATGGTAACGCAGTATCAAGCAGACCAGAGGTAAGGACTAAAGTTGGAAACAGTATGTATGATTGATTTTATGTTATTCAATAAGGATGGAAGGACTTTTGGTAGATATGACAGTAACAAGATAGTTGGTGTTAGATATGAGGTTTATCCATCCATACATCTTTATCATGTGAAATTTTTTGATGAAAAATCAAAAGATAGAAGAGAAAGGATGGGTGTTAGGATAGCAGATGTTGATAACTTTGAAGAGGCAAGAGAAATAATTAGAGTGCATGAAAACAAGTTAATTGGTTTATTTGATTACTTGGATGGCATTGATGAAGAGTATTATTATGAGGATAACACATGAAACTAAGGGAGGCAGAAATGGGCGATGGAACAGAGCCAGTTTATAAAACAGATGATGATAGACAGGCTGAAGATACATTAGCTGAAGAGCAAGGCAGTCTTCAGGCATACAGCAATCAACCTAAAGACACTGATGTTTTAGTTGGCACAGGAAACATAAAAGATGGATCGGCTTTTGGACAGAAGTTTGTGATCGTAAAGCACAGAAGTTCTAAAAACAATGACTATCTCATGTTATATCAGCAAGTTGGATTTGTAAGTAGAAGTAAAGGTCAAAGTAAGACTGACTGGAGAGGTGAAATAATACTAGACAGCAGAGATCAAGCTATGGTAGAAAGTGATAAATGTGTAATGTTTGGTTATGATGGAGAGAGTAACTTTGGTAAGTACACAAAGTGGGATATAGTACAAGCGCCTCCAATGAATCAACAAGATAAAAAAAATGAGCATAAGGATGTAGAGTTTGATGATGACATACCTTTTTAGTTTTTCGAGGGCTCACCCAGAAGTGGGCAATTTCATCCCCCCACATCTCCTGTATGTCTATGTCAAAGGGGGGGTGCTTTTTTAAAATGTCAGTTGAATATCTACCATCAAAGTTTTTCAAAGAAAATTGCAGACATAATCCAGCAAATGAGCCTTTCTATGGTGTTATAGAAGTTACCACAGGAAATGGAAATGCAGAGGCTTGTATGAGAGAAGCTATTGAGAATGGTAAGAAAGTAGATGTTGGAGTTCAGGGTAAGCAAACTAATATCAGAAGATTATCTAGCTGTTCAATTATAGATACAGAAGTATCTTATACTTCAAAAGTTATTATGGAGGCTGTTTCAGAATTAAATCTTATGTTCAATTATGAACTGGCATCTATACAGGAGATTTTATATTGTGAATATACAGTCGGTGACCATTACAAAATGCATGTTGATGTAGGAGAGGGTTACCATGCCAATAGAAAATTATCTTTAACTTGGAACTTAAATCCTGATGAATACGAGGGTGGAGAGTTATGCTTTTACCAGCCACATCTAGAGGGTGGAGTTGCAAAATACAAATCACCTAACAATAATATTATAGGATTTACTTCTTGGCTTAATCATGAAGTTAAACCAGTTACATTTGGAACGAGAAAATCAATAGTCGCATTTATAGGAGGCAAGGCATGGAAGTAACAGACAAACAAAAAGCTAAAGGGGATCGAGTTATGGGGTTAGGCATAGAAACTTTAAATGATCAGATAGATGTAGCCCTTAAAAATATTAATACTGTTATTACAGGTAAAGATCCACTAGACATGAATGCTGAAGAAATAAAACAACTCAAAGATTATCTATCAAGTCAATTAATAATTCTAAATAATTTACAATCTACACTCAAGATGATTGCTATGATTAAGACAAATCAGGGCAAAGAAAAAGCAAAATCTACAGGTTAATCGCCCACGATGGCTTTGGAACGCTATAATTTAATACTTGATCTAATAGTATATTTATTATATACTCTATTATGAATATAACTAATGGAGATAAATATGGATATAGATATACAAAAAATTACAAAGCTAGTTAATAAGATCAATGAAAATGACGAGGAAACAACTGCAATCGTTTATGATAAATACATCCTTATGATTGCTTTAGCAGATGAACTTAAAAGAATATGTGTGGCTAAACGTGATAAGGAGGGTGAGGATGATTGTTAAGAATGATATGTGTAAGGATCTGTTGCAACGCAGATTAGACATGGGTGTATTAACACCTGAGATATTAACAAAATATAGAACCTACTCTCGAAAAAAGAAAGCTGATCTCTGGTCGCAAGGCTTGTGTGGAGATGAGTTAGAGAGAAAGTTAAGATACTATTGCGCATCTTGGCTTAGAGATAAAAAGCCATCAAGGATGTATAAATCAAATAAGAGGAGGAGAAACTGCCCAGTCCATAAAGCAAAACAAAAAGAAAGCAGATACAAAAGACAGAATGAAAGTTTATGGGGTTACACAGAAGCAATCTGGAATGATTATGGTTTTGCAGATATGAGAAGGAAGCAACCTCGTAAGGTAGAACCAAAGTCTAGAGAGGAGCTTTACGATTGGTTATGTAAGCAACTTAAGAAACAAAATTTTAGAAGTGCTTATCGTAATGAGAGAGGTGTATATCCTAAAATGACAAGGATAAGAGATGGCAACCTTTCAAAAGCAGATAACTTTTTATACTGCACAAACATAAGTATAGATCAAGTTTTACCAAGTAAAGGATATAGATATAACAATATGGTCTTATGCCAAAGACAGCAAAACAAACAAAAAAATGCAACTCACCCATTCCTTACAGAGGATGTATTGAAAGCACAAAGAAAAGCACAAAAAATACGAAGGAGAAAAAAATGAAAGATGATTTTAAAGAAGCATGGGATGAACTAAAAGAAAACCCCATCAAAGCTATTGTTGAGCTTATCGGGGGTTTTTTAGTTTTTCTGGGGTTCTATATTATTGTTATTTTTTTATTTAGCCTATAAGTAAAATCCATATAATAGATATGGCTGATACTTTGATTGTGAACATAACCCAGTCTGGCATATTGTATGCCCAGTCATTATACAGCTTTTTTACTTTATCTAACATATTTATTTCCTCTTCATATATTTTGAAATACCACCAACACCTTTCAAGCCTAGTCCAGCACAAACAGTAATGTATATTAAGTTAACATACCAGCTCGGAAGTGTTTTTAAAATATCAAAACCTTGTAAGACATAGTGTTGCAAACTTGGAAAAAAAACTAAAATACAGGGTGTTAAAACGACCAGCGTGACGAATTCATCTCGCCATGAGTTTGAAAGATTATCGACAGCCTTGTTCTCCCATTCAGCTTTTAATCGCATTGCGTCAGCATTTCCTTTCACTATTTCCTCTTCTATCTTTGCTTTACTTTGTATCTCTGCCTGTTTAAGTTGGCTTTTTGCTTGAGCTTCTTTGCTTTTGTTTTCAAGATAACCACCTACAGCACTTGTAACACTTGACAATATTGATCCTAATATCATTCCATCTTCTCCAGAATCCTGTCTAGCTTATTAGAATTTGTTTGTACACTTTCCTTAATATATTTAATTTCAACTTCCATGACCTGAACTTTCTCCACTTTCTTTTTCATCTGTTCTGTTTCTGCCTGTAAATCTTTTATTGTTGCTGTAGAGACACCCCATGCAACACCCACTAAAATTAAAGGGCTGATGAGATATATTAAATTTTTAGGTTCTATTGTCATTACTGTAATGGGTTTTTATTTAAAATATCGTAAACTTTCTTAAATTCTTTTTCAGCCCAGATAGTTATTGATGCCTCTGTATCATTAATCTTTTCGTTTACTAAAGATGTTGTTTGCTCAATACTATTTAGCTGTGCTTCTAGTTTTGCAATTCTCTCTTGTAGACCAGATGTATCTGTTGCCTTGAAGTTCGCAATGGCATCAACATTATCTGTTGTAATCTTTTCTGTAACCTCTAAACGAGAATAAAGGTTTGAGGCTGTCCAGATTGCTCCAATTATCGTTGGTGCTAGAGTTAAGACGATCCCAAGCAACATTGCTGGAGAAAGCTGAAGTGTCTTGTTCATAATCAGTAAAATCCTGTGTTATTGTTACCTTATCTTGAATTGTAATAGAGTCTTGAATACTTAGCAAGGTGAAGAGAACTGGAATGTCAAGATTTGATTTAGTTTTTTTGGAGGTACTAGAGGTCGACTTACTTTCTCCTTTGCCCTTATTTTGCGAATTAGAGCCTATTTTTTTTGATTTTTTTTTGGTTTTTTCTGATTTCTTTGATTTTTTCTCTGGTTCGTTTGCCTCTGCCAGATCCTCCTCCATAGTTGTTTGAGCCAATTCTGTTGGCTCTTCCACATTTTCTTCTGCATCTTCCTGTTCAGCAATTTCATCAATCTCAATCTCCTTAATTTGTATTTCCTCTATTTCTGCTATCTCTTCAACAGACTCAATACTTTCAACCACATCAACAACTTCAATAGACTCAATCACCTCAATAGTTTCAGGTATTACTGGAAGATCATCGATAACAGGTAATTCTTCTATAACAGCGACCTCAATAATTTCAACTTGAGGGATTTCAACAATATCAGCAGTTTCAAGTATTACATCGTTGACAACAGAAACTTCTAAATCAAGCCCTGATATCATGGTTACAGTTTCCTCAACAATATTGTTTGTTTCAATAATTGGCTCTGCATTTGCTTGAGGTGTTGCTATGCTAGTCTGCTCAATAACTGTTTCAGATAAATCTAAAGTTAAAGATATATTATCTACAATCGGAGCATACCAACCTGACCAGTTTCCAGTATCAATGCCAGTGATAGAAAAATTTATGGAGGTGTCATCTGTTGTCCAGTCTGACAATGTATTTGATGATAAAGAATAATGTTGTGTACCATCGTTATAATCAAGAGTTTGTTCTAAATATAAATTTTCTGTATCGGTATTTTTATATAGTTGGACTGTGGCTTGTACTTTGTCATAGTCAGTTCCTTGAGTACACCATGTGTTACTGTTGGCTTCATTGTTGCATCCCAAAGCTGTAAACGATACATTGACACCATCTATGTCATATCCTTGCTCTAAGTTTTGAATGGTTTGAGATATGGTTTTACCTTCATTTGATTTCCATCTTACTGATTTACATAAGCCAGATGCATCTGTTCCATTAGCATAACAGTTGCCGTCATACTTTGTTTTGGTTGCATCTTCAACAGTCCAATCATTCAGACCATCAGAGAAGTTACCATTACTTAACAGGTTGTCCGATGTCGTTTGCTCTGCCAACAACAGGCAAGGCATTAACAGGATTCCAACTATAATTAATCGTTCCATCTTCATTCAATCTTCCAATTTTTATATATTCTGCAATAGCTTCATCACCAATCTTTCCATAATAAGGGCAAGGAGTCCCAGCCATAATAAATGACTCCCAGATATCTTGCCTTCTACATAACAAAGCAATCGCACTTACTTTAGTACCCATACTCGCAATCATCCTCGCATTTTTCAACATAATGCAATTTGGATCTGTTACATGAACTCCACTAGATATACCAATAATTGATGATTGAACTGCACCTGACCTAACGACTACACATACATCAGATCCAGAGCCAATAGATAAAGAAGGTGATATACTACTTGGCACAGGAGTATTTTTATTGTTGACAGTTGTTTCTGCCCCATAAATCACCTGTGAAAGCGATAAGCCTGTAATAACAATAATAATCCATATAATTTTATGCATAAATAACCCCATTTCCATTTATTCGTACAAAACAGGCTCATTTACGAATTTTAAATTTATATGGTATCAATGTACCATTAAGCAACTAAAAATGCGAAATATCGCAAATTAGAGGGCTTGAATACACGAAAAGCTAATCCCATAAGTCGATATTCTGTCTGCTGACCATCCAAGCTCATTTGAGGTCATTCTAAACACACCCTTTGGATTAGTATAAGATATTGTTGCATCATTAGAAAGTGCCACCTTTAAAGTAGGCTCAACTTTGAGTGTTGCATTTCCTGAACCATCGGAAGCTATGTCCTCAACTATCATGTGTAATTGAGATGTAGCTCCAGAATTGAATTGCACATAATCGCCTTTTTCAAATATTGTTTCTCCTGTGTCTGCACCATCAATGGTAATATCGTATGCGCCAATAGAGTGAGCGCCATTTACTGCGATTGTGTTGTTTATTGTGCCTCTTGGACTACCAGCATCTGGATCACCCATTAAAAATGTTCCTTTTGTACCATGTAACTGCATAAAGAATGTTTGCCACTCCACAGCCTGTTCTCTGAACATTGGAGGTAGAGTTACTGTGGCAGTCCATATTGCACCCTCATATTCATGAACAGTCTGACCATAAGTAAATGGTGATGTAGTTCTTGCAACTGTTCTCTCTATACTCCACTCACTCCTGACAAAGTTTGGAGAAGTGGGCATGGTTAAAGGATACGAAGGAGCACTCATTTAAGCACCAAATGTCCTTGCAAATGATCCACCTCTGGATCTTGCTTCTGCAACTGCACCTAAAGTTTCCTGTTTTATATCAGGCATCATATTCATTATTTCTGCTCTAACAGTTTGATTTACACCAGTTGATATATTTAAAGATTGATTGACAGTAACCCCTCCACCACCAGAAGATCCACCAACCATGCTTGGAATAAAGGTTGGGCTTGACATAATAGATGGAGATGGAGCAAAAGACATACTCCCTATACTACCAACTAGAGATGATGTGGTTGAAGATGAGTCTTTTATTTCTTTTAACTTCCTTTTTAATGCTTCCATAATTTTATCAATCACTAGTATTTGCACAGTAACTTTTACGATTTCAATTAATAACTGCTGGAATATATTTTTCATAGCCTCTCCAAAATCCTCTCCTTTAACAACTGCCCTTGCAAAAGCCTCTGATATAGCTTCTCCTGTTCTGTCTAATGCTCTTGCTACTTCTTCTTCTAAAACATCTGCCAAATCTTTTTGTTTTTCTATAAAATCCTCCATAGCTTCTTGTGATGAATCTAATGCTTTCTGATGTTTGGTAGCATGTTTAATTGCCTGTTCTAACTCAAAATTAACCTTATCAGTTGATTTTGCAAGATCATCTTGTGCCTTTTTAAGTTCTTTTACTTTACCTGTTGTTAAATCATAAACATTTGAAACAGCCTTAAATCTTTTTTCTTGTGCTTCAATCTTTTTTTCTGTTTCCTCTATTTTTTCATTTAAACTGTCTATTGCTTTCTCCATGCCAAGATAAGCAACAACACCAGCACCTATTCTAATAATTAATTCTTTGAAACTTTTTGATTGCATCGCTGTAACAACATTAAGAACTGTCATTCCTTTTCTTAACTTGTTAATAGCCTCAACCATAGCTAAAACTCTACCAACAGCAAAAGCACCAACAATCAGTGAAGTGAATATTTTTAACGCAATAGCAATTTCATCAAGTGCATTTTTAAATGTTCTTATTGCTCCAGCTAATGACTCTCCTATAATATTACCGACAGCTTGTATAGTGGTTGCATTTTCATCAAGACTTCTATTTAGATCCATTAGGCTTTGCTTAAATTCAGTAAAAAATCCATCAACAACAGAAGTTTGAAATTTAAAAAACTTATCGCCAATCATTGATAGTGTACCACTTAGTGTCTTAGCTAATTCATCAGACGCTTTTGCAAACCTTCCCTCACCAGAAAATACCTCTTCAAATCTCTTACGAGTCTCCTCGATACTTACCTCTGCCCCAGCTTGGAATCCAAGCATGGCTCTAACACCTCTTTCTCTAAATACATCAGCACTAGCTATACCACCAGCAAAGGATCTCTGTATTTGTTCTGCTGTTTGCCTAAAATCTAGACCTGTGACTGATGCAACATTTCCTGTTATTTCTAACAGCTTTGCTAACTCCTCGCTGTCTTTAGAAACAACAGCCAATGATCCTGAACCCTGTTGTATTTGCTCTAATGTGAATGGAACTTTTGAAGCAAAGTTGACCATCTCCTCAAATGCCTTTGCTCCCTCTTGTGCTGATCCAAATAATGCTTCTAATCTTACTTGTAAGTTTTCTATTGACATTCCAACATCAATAAAACCTTTAACTGCGACACCAGTTACAGCACCACCTATGATTGCACCAAACTTTAAGAAAGTTGCTCCAGCTTTATCAAGACCTTGATTTATTTTATTGAATTGATTATCAAAATTTGACGATACTTTATTTACTTCATTGTTTGCTTGTGCCATACCTCTTTTGAGGTCTGACAAGTCAGCTTCTATACGAACAATTAACTTATCTAAATCTGCCATCTAAAAATCTGGATACCTCTCTTTTAACTTTTCAACATCACTTGCAGTCATAGGTTTCGACTCTTTTTTACCAGAATGAAACTCTTTAAAACCTTTAATTGATAATGTTATCTCATTAATCGACATTTGCCAAAAGGTATTTGAGTCAATACCCATCATGCCTTGACAAACTTCAATCCATCTTTCGACAGGGAGTGGTTCTAAATCTTCTAAGTCTCCGACTTTTTTTCAGAGTCTACCTCTTCGTCAGTATCTATATTTAATGCTAATGTAACCAATTCACCAGCAGTTTTGATTGCTTCAATTAATCCTATTTCACTAACGATAGCTTTGACATCTGTTTCTTTAATATCATTGCCACCACCTCGTAGTCCATAATATATAACTTGAATTACTTGAGATAAAGTCATGTCGGCACTAGCTAACTTGTTTCCAACTTTTAAGATGGAACAATCAAGAGCCGATTCTACTTTCATGATGGTGTCTAATGACATCCTCGCCTTATACTCCTTTCCATTAAGAAGAAGTATTTTTTCGGCTCTTAACTTGTTTATGCTCATTGTTATCTCCTTTTGGTCTGTCTACTTGCATTCTAATAACTTCTGATCTTCCTCCAACATCAGTAGCCCAGAGCATAGTACACTTTTCACCATTTACAGTTACTGTAGAAACTTCATCCCATTTTTCAAAGAATGGAACTTCTACCTCATAGCCAAAAGGAACATCATTAACATGTGCCTCCAGCTTATTTTTGCCAATTATAACTTCACTCATTATTTACTCCTTGCTATACACTAGCAATAGTTATTGTCCCAGCACTTTCAAAAGTCATTGAATACATAACTGCATCAGTATATGAACCACTATACTCTGCTGTCACTAGCATAAACGCTCCAGTAAAGGTTTTGAAATCAGGGACAAGAAATTGCAAGTTAGTAAATGAACTCGCATCTAATAAGCCGATTGCTGTTCCCTCACTTGCTGAATCTGTAAATACTCCTGATCCTGTAATACTAAATGACTTCACACCACCATGCGCTAAAAGTGTTCTCACCCTTGCACTATCTTTATTGGTGATGTCAATTTGCTCTTGGTTGATTGAGATAGATGTATCTCTCATCCCAGCTAATGTTGTAAAAGTTTCTGGCGATCCTCCATTTCCAATTTTAACAAGGATGTCTGTTCCTTTTTGACTAGCCACTATAAGCCTCCATAATTAATTATCAAATACAAGTATATCTAAACTTATAACCCCATGTCTAGTGATACCATCTGCTTCCACTAAAGTTATCACATTTCTTACTTGAGAACGACAGAAATCTGCTCCTGATACACTCAAGCTAGAATTATGCAATAAATTATAAACTCTTTCCATTATATTTTTTATTTCTTTTTTACCTCGATATTGACTCCATACCTCTATGTCTATACTGTAATCGTTGCCATCAACTGATTTTGTGCCAACATTGACAGCATTCTCATTACTAATGACCACATAAGGATATGCAGAGTCTTGAGGAACATTATCGTAAATTCTATTATTACCAACTAAGCCATCAAGTGTGCTGTCACCTGAAAGAGTATTATATATGGTCGTTTGTAAATCAAAACTATGATATCCCATTATATTTTACTCCTGATAGATATATCCTTTGCAATTTTATTAGCATATTGTCTTGTGTTTTGAAATGCTTGTGAGTTCTCACTCATAAAAGGTCTATTCTTTGATCCTTCTAAAAACTTCGCATATTCAACTCTGGTCATAACTGCAGAGGATATTTTTGTCTTTCCACCCATAACTGTAGCTGGTCTGATCATTATACTATTGACTAATCTACTTGAATCAATTGCTGGAGGAAAGCCCTCTTTAGATGGATAATGTTTTTTATTACTTACACTACTCTTAACTGCCTTTGATTGTTTAGGAGTTGATCTCATTGATTTAGCTATTTGATTTCTGAAGTGATTTGCTACACGATTAAGATGCCTAATTGTGTGTGCATCGTAAAGCCTAACTGCCTCTGATATTTTTGTTTCAATATTAGACTCTATCTTTACCTTTATCATGTAGCCACACCCTCTTTTGCATCGATAACTTGATATCTAGCACCACTCTCTTTATCTACTCGTATATGTTCTATATTAAAAAATTTAGAATTAAAACTTAGACGATGCTTTGGTGTTAGTGCTGAATAATATCTTATTGTAAATCTATAATTACTCCTATCTTCAATCTGATCACCAAAGATAGCTTCCTCTCCTGATAAGTTTTCTACCTTTGCCCAGACAGTTGCAACAGTGCTAAAACTAACTGATTGCCCACCACCCTCGTCTGTTGACTCTGACATGGATTGTAAAGCAACTCTGTTTCTCATAGAGCCAATCAAACTAGACACTATATAAACCTCCAAAAGATGCAGTTCCCCTGAATGGGTTAGTTGAGAATTGAATAATTTTATATGGTCTCAATAATTGTATTGCTGATGGAGGAGGTAATATCGCTTTACCATCTAAACCATCACCTCTATTTTCAAACAAATGCGAGGCATATAACAAACAAGCATTTCTTATATCTGCTGGAACATCAGTCCTTCCACCATATCCAGCAACATATTGTATCTCAAATGCATCAGCTACTCGTAAACCTGTCGGATAACTTTCACCCTGTCTAAGAGTTAATTTAGCTGGTGAGGATGCTGTACTAACATAATATTTGCTAGATGCAAAAGTAGTGGCTGAATCACTATCATCGTAACTTTTAAAATGAGTAACACTTGCAACAGGCGAGAAAGGTAATAGTATTGATCGTCTATTAATATCTTGATCTATGCCGACATACTTTCCCTCTTCTATCACTCTGTCTGCTTGATATATACTATCAATAAATAACTGTATTGTTTGAGTTGTTAAACTTCTTTGTGTGTAGTTTTTAGCCCAGTTATGTACAGTAACTCTAATGATATCCAATGTATCATTATCATCTGTGCCTGTGATTTTTAAGTGATTTTTTAAATCATCAGTATTTACTACATGCTCTGTTTCAGCTGTATGTATTTTTATACCAGCCATTATCTTCTCTCCCAATTATAAAAATGTGTAATTCCATATCTGCCATATCCAAATGGAATATCATCTTTAGATGATACCTTTGTTACTTCATGCTGTAAATAACTCGGAAACAATAACATACGATTAGATATACATTCAATCGTTGCATCAATAGGAACGATCCTTGTGTTACCACCAAAGAACCTCTTAGGTTGTTTGTATAACCATATTAAACAAGTAAACTGTGTGCCATCATGATGAGGCTTATAATATTTCCCTTTGTCGTAATATCCTATAAATGTAGAGTCAGTATTAGTGCCGATAAAATTATGATGATGTAAGGGCATTGCCTCTTTTACAAAATCATGAAATTCTGGACTTCTCTGTTTATACATAGACCTTAATATTGGAGATATCTCACTACCCTTTTCTGTGTAAAAATCCCACATATGGAATCTATAAGCATTTGATTTTGCTTTTCCATCTTTATCTCTTGCTACTGCTGAATTATTGCTCTCTGCATTTTCTATATTATCAACAGGCTGTGTTCCATACATTTCTAATTCAAGCCATACAGCTTCCAGTTCTTTTTCTGTGTACCAATTATCAATGACAAGATAAGGAGCCTCTTTCTTTTGATTACAAATTTTCACATCCCAGTCTTGTTTTATTTTTTGAACTACTAAGCTCATCCTAAAGTACCATCATCTCTGCCACCCATAGTAAATAATCTTTTATGTGGGTATATTCTGTTGTTAATCTTCACCATAACTTTATCATCTCTAAAAAATCCAGCTTGTATTGACCACACATAATCATCGCATTTTATTCTATGAAATGTGCTTTTTTTTACATAATTAAACCACTTTCTTTTCTTAACAATAATATTACCATTGTCATTTATTTCTTCTGTGTAATTACCTTTAAATATAAATGATATAAAATTAGTTTCATGACTGTGATAGATAACTCTTGCATCAGATTTAGTGTTTGCAAATTGCTTATCATGATCTATTGGATGTATTCTGGATATTAATACTGTTAATGGTTTAGTCCAGAAACCCCACCTAGATATTGCTCTGACACCATTGTTTGCAACAACATGACTTGCGCCAAATCCAATATTACAAATCTTTAAGAGGAACTGTATCATAGCCACCTGATCCATCTGATTTAGGAACTTTTATATACTCTTTAATATCCTCTTTGCTTTGAGACTGAGCTATACGATTTCCATGATTATCATAGTTAGGAACAACAATCTCTGTTGAGTCAATATTTGTCAATTCATCAGCATAGTCAGATGTGTATTCAGTATAAACTTTATTTCCTTCACCATAAACTGCATATCTTTCTAAATGAGCTACTAAGGTAATTTCTGTGAGCTTTTTATTTGTATCAAATTGAAATTTAAAACAATCATCATGTTCTAGCTTTTTATAAGCAGATATTGGCTTTGATATATTTGAGTTAAGTGTGTCTGCCCATGCATAAATATCTCTTACATTTCCAGAAACATAAATGGCTGGAGTATTTAATAAATCAAACTTTGCATCACACATGTCGGTGACATAATCAACATTAATATTAGATGGCACAGTAACGACAGGCATAACCTGTCCTTTTTTATATACTATTTCTATTGTTTTTGTTTTTGTGTCTAAGTCATAAAAATATTTTATAAAGTCTTTATCAATCAGTAATGAGTTTTGCAGTTTGCTACTATCCTTATAATCTGCTGAACAACTGCAATTATGAATAGTATATTTATTCCCACCCATTTTTACACCCCAAACATACATAGGAAATGGAAATGTCTCATCAGGAAATACTTTTAATATTTCATCTTTTACTTTTTTTGTTTCGTCATCTTCACTTCCAGCCCAGTAAGTTCTGTGTACAACTTTTTTGTTTTGAATCCAAGTTCTATATAAAATCATGATACTGCTCCTTGAACATTAGTATTTCCATCCTCCCATGTTAAAGTATTGCCATTGAGATTTACAGCTTTTCCTGATGCCCCCCCTGTACCTCCAGAGCCTCCTGTAATTATTACACCACTTGAATTTCTAGATGTACCAGTTTGTCCATTTTGACCAGCTGAACCATAGCCACCTCCATTTCCTCCAGCACCACCTGTGGCAGGATTTGGAGAGCCATGAGATCCACCAGCACCTCCTAAACCATGTCCACCAATATGACCACCTTGTCCAGCTACTGATCCTCCCTGACCACCACCATTTGATCCACCAGAGCCACCATTTTGACCAGCGCCTCCACCACCTCCTCCACCAGAAACTCCAGTAAAGTTAGCACCTTTTCCTGTTGATTGGTCTAGTTGGGCGTTTCCACCTCCACCACCACCTCCACCAGCACCTCTGATGAAGCCACCATTATTTTGAATGGTTGTGTCAAATCCTAAATTAACAGCAGAACCACCACCCTGACCAGCAGATCCTGAAATTTGTTGTTGAGTTTGAGCTGTTGAGCCTGTCGCACCAGCGCCTCCTTGACCACCAGATCCAACTATCTGACTATTATTTATAATTTTTACAGTATCGCCAGATGTCCATTGATTGCCTGTGTCTATTGCATATTGACCAATAGATGCCGAGCCAACTATGGCTTGAACAGTTAGAGTAACATCTGAATTTCCAGCAGAGTATGTGCCACCTCTGTTTGAGTAAATATTGTAGTTTTGAGTCGTGCTTGAGATTGTAAGCCCAATCGCAACTCTTGTAACTTTTTCAGAAGTATAAAATATATTAAAATTTATAGCCCCTGAACTTGGTATATCGCCACCATTCCCACTTGTTCCAGCTGGTACATTAGAGCCACCAGCATAATATTCTGACATTGAGTGAGGGGCATCTCCACCAAACTCTGATGCTATTTGTGATAAAGAAAGAGGTGAGCCTGTACCATGTATCGCCATTTAATTACCCCTTTTTAAGTTCGTCAATTTCTTGTTTTAACTCATGGATCGACTGGATAAGAACACCCACTAAGTTTCCATAAGCCACAGAAAAATACTCCTCATTTGAATGAACTACCTCTGGCATAACATCAGCAACTTCTTGAGCTATGACTCCAGTTCCTTTTCTACCACCTCTGTTAAAATAAACACCTCTCATTGCTAACACTTTATCTAATGCATTATCAATAGTTTCTATATCTGTTTTTAATCGTTCATCAGAGAAAGCAGTTACATCATTATTGAAAGTTGTTGCCCCAGCCTCACTCATATCTATGGTCATGGCTGTAATTTCTGAACTGCCATCAACACCTTTGATAACAAAGTCTTTATCTCCAACTGCTGTTTTGATTACTAAATCTCCTGAATTTTGAGTAGAAATTTGAGCAACATCAATATTTGCTATTTTTACATCTATCCTGTCGTCAGTATCAGCAGTTAAAGATGTATCGGCATCAGCATCCAAAATGAATTCTGTACCATTCATGTCAAGAGATTGTGAGATAGTAATAGCTCCACCATCGGCAATACTCATCGCATCATCGCCATCGGTAAATTCTATCAATGCTGTCCTTATACTATCTGATAAAAAATACTCAACTGTGTCATTAGTTTGATCCAACTCAAAAAGCTGTATGTTTGCATCATTATCTTCGTTTCTAATATAAAACTTATTAGTTGATGTATCATACCAAAACTGATTGGCAAATGTTGTGCTTGGAACTGATGTGCCAGAGTTATTGCTTGATATAGCAGATAAAACATTGTTTAAATCTGTTCTAGTGTTTGGAAATGTGGCATTTGCAATATTGTAATCGTGTTGAGCCATGCTTAAAAACCTCCTAAATTTAATTGAAATATATCACTCATTCTAACTGCTTTCAAGGAATCCAAATCCTTTTGCTACAAAACCAAAAGTCCTATCAACAACTGAACCACCAGAATCTTTAAACTTAATAGTAAATCCTGTGGCACTCTTGGATGTGATTTCGTAAAAATCTCCAGAGGCTAAATTGTCAGCACTTATACCCAAGCCTTGCAATTCTTTAAATGCTGGGCTAAAGGTTATCGCCTTACCACCAGATGCTGTTGTACTTGCAATGTCATCAACAGCCACAGTTCTATCTGGCATATCAATAGTCGCAACAAGTTGTGATATAGATGGAGTCGCTGTGCTAGTTACTGTGGTCATCTTAACTCTTAACTTTATATATCTTGCTTTATAATAGCCTAACACATAATCCTGAAAGTCTGTATAAGTAGAATTATCAGTTGATGTAGATATTTGAACAACTGCTTTAACATCGTCAAACTCATTATATCCTCCATCAAATAATCCCTCTCTATCATCAAATACTCCACCAAAGCTATCAAATAAAGACTCTGAATCATGTCTGGATGAGTTCATGGTAATAGTAACAAAGCTGTTAAATATACCCCCTAAGTCTATAGGGTTATTTTGAAACTCATAAGTTGCCTCTAAATTGTTAGGAGTTAGTCCTCCATCATCAAAGTTACCAGTATTGTCATCAAAGTTTCCAATACCATTATCAAACAACTCACCTAGTATGATCTCTAAAAAATTAGTGCTATCTCTAGTTACAACTTCACAGCCAGACTTTGTACCAGCAAACCCTGTGCTTTCAGTTTGAGTAGATACAACATTAAAATCCTCATTGATTTGATTAAGTATAACCACCTTTTTAGCAGATGTTTCAGATGTTAAATTTAAAACATCAACAGCCTTAATCATATATGTTCCTGTTTTTGCTGGAACAGATGCAACATTAGTTGATTTAGAAATATTATCTGCAATAATTTCAGCCCCAGAATAAACCTGACCTGTGGTTGCTGGAGTGTGCCTTATTATGTAATGTGATATATCTAAATCATCAACTGGAGTCCAAGAGCAAACAGCTTGATTATCAATAATATTTACAGAAAAATTACTTATATCTGATGGAGGAGCTGACTTACCTACTACCTCATGATCTACAGTTACAAAGTCAGATGATACTTGAAATGCATTTATACTTTTTGCTCTTATTTCATAAAATGCTCCATCCTCTACATTTTCAATCTCAAAGACATTATTAGTGGATCTTCCTACAGATTTAAAAGTATCTTCTGTATTGGTGTTTCTATATTGAACTTCAAACTCTGCTGTTGTTCCTTGATTAGATGATACAACTGCCTGTATGACAGTTATTGGAGTTCCAGAGTACACTCTTAAAATATCGGTTACTGTTAGTGATGGAGTCGATACATCTTGGAATGATGGTAAGGTTGTATTATCTTGACTAAAGACAGACTCCTCTGCATTCCAATCGTAAACAGTTGAGCTTGTTTCTTTTAAAACTACATCAACTCCTAGATCATTTTCATTTGCTACAAATCCCCAGTCTGCAACTTCAAATATCTTACTACTCAAACCAAGCAAAGAATTATTAATTGTTACTGTATCACCAACTTGCAACTTGAATGCTGTAAGTTTTAATGGCGCTTTCAATACCAGTTGCTGTCTGTTTTTAAATAATGTTATCTTTGCAATTCTTTGTGCCATAACACTTGATTTAGTAAAAGGCAAATCAACATCTGCAAATACTACCTCTCCATCCTCATCAGTAAAAGTTGAGCTTGTAACCATAGGGTAATCTGTGGGTTGGAAATCAGCTTCATCTGATGTAAATATTCCCTTGACAGTATTGAAAGTATCTTTTCTTGATTGCTTAGTTGTTAACTTTATTCCACCTCTAAAGTCATCCTCACTTAGAGTAATAGTTGGAGCAACATACTTGCCTCCATTCAAATGAAACTTGCCATTAGTGTAACTTAATATTCCAACACAAGAACTTAATAAGTCATCCAATATCTCCATCGGAGCAATGTCATTAAATACTACTCCATGACACTCATATCTTTTTTGAGTACCACCAGCAGAAAGACTGACAGTTTCATCACAAGTATTGGCAACAGTTGTGAATGATGTAGTATCTATATTTGATGTTGATACTCCTAAACCAAATCTTGTATCTGATAAAAAGTCATAAATAACCAATGCTGGGTTTGAAGAGAAAGCAGTCGAGCTATCTCTTATGTCTAATAATTTTTTACCTTTAATAATCGCTGATATATTTGGAATACCATTTGGAAAGACATCCCTGTCGTATTTTAATTTAATATACAAATAAGCTATCCCCTGAAGTCTATGATTTTCTGTCCATCCAGCTACTTCACTCACTAAGTCTGCATCTGCTACTTGATCGTCAGATCCTAAGTGTTGTTTTATTCTGACTGTTAATTCTGATGAGTCTGTAAATCTATGAATGACCTGAACAGCAGATTCTAAGCCAGTTGTTAAGCCACTCTCAAAGGGTAGTACATTTGTCAGTCTAGTTGGATTATTAGAATAATATGCCATTTGTGAATCACCAGTTGGTGTATGTTGCCTTATTGAATAAGAATTAACCTGTCTTACTAACCCCTCTGATATGGTTACAGATAACTCATGCCTACTATTTGCAACAGAAGAAGTGCCTCCAGAATTTACTGTGTACTCTCTGCCACCAATACTTAACTTGTCATTAGCATTTATTGTAAAAGATGCATCATTAATTAACTTAATAGTTGATGTGCCTTGCGCTAATCCTAATCCATCCTTGTTATAGTTAGCACCTAAAAACTGCTGTGCGACTTGTACTTTGACATAATCACTAGCAATTAGTGTCCTCTCCTTAGTTGTAAATCTTGACTCTTTTGCAAATTTAGTCGGAGCTGTAACTTTCAACCTTGCAATACCATTAGCATCGTTACCAACACTTGATGTGGTTAATTGTTCATCATTTAAAAATATAGAATCAATACTTTGTATTTCATGCGATGCCAACTGCACTATCAAGTGTAAATCCTTATCATTGTTAGTTGTATCTACAAATAAGATACCACCAGATTTTTTTGTTTCCCCATATACTACATCTCTTGGGATGATTGGCTGTTTGAACATAATTGTTCTGTTTTGAGTTTCTTGCTGGAAACTAGCCTGTTGAAGTGAGCTGTTTCTTTGTCTCGGTCTTGGAGCTAAAGCATTTCCAACGACTATCGTTGCAACAATTAATATTGCCTGAACATAAGGGTTCATCTTTTGAGCTAAAATGTAGTCAAAAGCCTTACTCTTTAAAAAATCTATTGTCCTAGAAAAAAATGATTTAAAAAAGCCCACTATCTATCTCCTCCACCCCATACAATAGATTTATTTTGTATGGAAGCAACAAACTCCAAACCTTTATCATTTGGAAATAAGTTTTTTTGATCTTGATCTGTGTATCTTTTATCTATTGGCTTCTCTAAAGATATCATTTTATTTTCAAATCTAAATTCTACATTAACCTCATCACCATTATTATCTATATTGCAGACATCTAAAAATCCCTCAAATAGCTTATAAGGTGTTTCAACAATGGCTGTTGCATTATCTGTTGTTGTAAGAACACCAAAGTAAAACTCACAAGGAATGTTCTGCTCTGTTTCTGATATTCCAGCACTAAGAATAGAACTATCTAACCCAGTTAATACAACTTGCAAACCTGATGCTTTTATATCAGCAGACTCTGATATTGTAGAGAAACTTAAAAAACTTCCAGAACCTGTATAGGTTTCGGAGCTGATAGTGATGTCATGATATCCTGTCCATAGTCGGAGAGGATTTGAATCATATCCTATTTTTACTGCAAAGAAAGGTCTGAAACTATTGCTAGTTATCTGGGTGTTAAAATCAGAAGATATCGACCTTGCCATTACTCATTACTTCTTCGCTGTTTTTTTAACTGTCTTTTTCTTTGGAGATTTTTTTGTTTCAGTTGGTTTATCAACTTTAACCTCAATAGCTTGTTCTTCTGCTAGAAAAACATGAGCTAAGTTAACTTCCCACTCTGCATTACAGTCAACTATCTCATCTGCTTTGTATAAGCGAGTTTGATTACCTGACTGATTACTTGCTCCAATAGAATCTTTAACCATTTTAATTTTCATAATTTATTCTCCTAATAAAGAAAGGTGATGGTCAATGAGCAAACCACCACCCAACTCTTTACATGTTAAGCATCTTCTGAGTCAATAGGATTACCCAATACTGCCTGAACACTTATAGGTGTTCCATTTGAGTGAGATCCTGTGACATCAATCTTGACACGAACATATCTTTTACCACCAATGTAACCAATCTGGCTGGTCTGTGGTGTTTCACCATTTGCATCTAATGTTAAAAAGATACCTGATGAATCTACAGTTCCCTCTGTGACAGATGTTGAACTTGTAACTGCTGAGAAAGTTGAATCATCATCTGACTCTTCAAGTATAAAGTCAAACTTTACACTTCCAGATAATGTGTCGCCTTCAATACCAGAGTTAACAAGAAACATAACTGATTCAAAACCAATTCTGTCAACAGTTGTTCCATTAGTATCAGCAGTAAAGACTTTTGCATCTTGGCATGTTACTGCCTTAACACGATTTGATATATCTCTCATATTAGCCCCCTTATGCTGAAATGTTTTGTAGACGAATTGCCTCTGCTAGTACAACAGCTCCACCTACTCTCTTACGAGCCACATATCTTACATTTCCTGATGTAGCTTGAGAGAATGGATCACGAAGTACAGACATCTGAACCCTGTCCACGATTGTATATGCTCTATTAAAATCACCAAAAGCGATTGGTTTAGCACTTCCACCAATATCTGGCATATCAGTTGCTAATACATAAGGATATCCAAGAATTGTGTTTGGAGCTCCTCCAACTAATGTCATGCCAACATGGAAGATTTTTTGACCTTCGCCATCTTCAAGTTTTAATAAAGAACCAAATGTTCCTCTATTCATTACGAATCTTGAGTTAGATAAATAATCTGACTTAATA
>Ga0160423_10000473_pt1 | contig 32878 bp, 24 predicted proteins | sample CRUFie14St8metaG_FD_108191 | JGI IMG/M metagenome (GOLD analysis project Ga0160423, IMG submission 108191) | Marine microbial communities from the Costa Rica Dome - CRUD Field 142mm St8 metaG | ecosystem: Environmental > Aquatic > Marine > Oceanic > Photic zone | place: Costa Rica: the Eastern...
ACCTCTCTCGCCACTACTAACATCATTAGACCACCAATTCGTAGCGCCTTGAGTTGGTCCAACTCCTAGTGATGTAACTTGCCATGAACCAATTATAGGAGAAGGTCCAGAAGGTGATTTATAAAAATAAATATTATCAATAAAAACTGTCCCAGCAGCCCATGGAGTTCCAACAAATTTCATTTGAAAAATCTCAGAAACTGTTAACCCCTGATCAGTATATGCAGAAATTGGAATTTCAATACTAGTCCATTCACCAGCATTTAGTGATTCTGTTACTGGGGCTTCAGTAACAACTCCACCGGCATTGTTAATAATTGAAGTTTCAATATCAGTCACTGCGTCAGTAGTCCACACATCTAAATGTAAATACTCCATAGCTGTAACATCAACAGTTGTTCCATCAGCCAAGTTAATGCCTTGATAACTTAAATTAACATATTGTAAAATTTCATCTCCATCAAGATCAAACATAGCCCAAGAACTACCTTGACCTCCTTGTCCCCAATCAGGAAAATAATCAGTCCCCTCAACATCTTCATACGCAGAGCTAAAAATTGAAATTACATCTCCTGGTCCTCTTGAAGGAGGAGTTGGAGCAGAAACAATAGGTGCTTCAATTGAAGTTACTTCAAAATTTTCTTCCACATAAGTTGTAGTTTCAATTGCACCACCCATAACAACAATTGTTATGTCATAAAATCCTGCATCAGAATATTGTAATACCGCAGTATCGCCAATGTTTGCTACAACAGGGTCAACAACACCTGTTTCTCCTGAAAATACTTCATAATTTACTGCAAAATCAGCATTAACAGTAACATTAACTTGTTTAGAAACAGCCGCATCATTTTCAATTGTCACCTCTAGATTTGTTGGTGCTTGAAAAGAAACTACTAACTCCTTTGTAATTTCAGAAGTAAGACCAGTTACTCCATAACCAGTCATTGAAACAGTATAAGTCCCTTCTGAGTAAGTATGAGATACATTATCTCCGATTTCAAGTGAAACTGGATCTGGACTATCGTCTCCAAAAGCTATATCAAAAGAGATAGCTCCTTCACCAATTGGAGTCATAGTTACTAATCCAGAATTATCTTGTGTTATTTCAAATTGAATATCGAGTTCAGTGGGTGCAGTAGCACTATTTAAATCCACATTCTTTTCGTCGTCAGCGCATGTCCATACAGTTAGCGCCATCAAACATAAACTAAATAAATATTTTATTGTCTTCATAGTGTCTTAATTAATAATTTGGATTTTGATTCCAGTTTCCATTAGAGAACTGTATTTCTTCAAATGGTATTGGAAATAATTCGTGTTTACCTGCTTGAAAGCCGCTAATAGCTGATGCTGCTTGACCAGTTCTTACTAGGTCAAAAAATCTATGGCCTTCACCCATAAGCTCAAAGCGTCTTTCCTCCCATATAGCATCAGTCAATGCTGATCCAGAAGCAGAAATATTACTATTACTGTTACCAAAAGCACGCTCTCTGACCTGATTTAAATATGCAAGTGCTTGAGAGTCATCAATACCTCCTCTGTTTAATGCTTCTGCAGCCATTAATAAAACATCAGCGTATCGTATTGATCTATAATTATTTGGATTGGTTAAATTTTGATCGCCAATATTTTGATCACCTTTTCTAGCTAAATATTTTCTGTTGTAATATCCTGTATGCTCATAACCTTCAACATATGTAGCACCTGTAGCATTAGCCCAAGCAACAATATCAAGAATAGAAACATCTCTCCTAATATCGCCATCTTGGTAAGCATTGTAGGAAGCCTCTAAAGGAACATTAAAGCTATATCCTGAGTCATAGACTGGTCCAGTATGATTTCTGATTCCCATAAACCCAACTGCGACATTCCCTTCACTGCACTGTAAAGATCCAAAACCAGCTCCTTCACCGTCAGTATACTGTACCTCGAAAACTGAACCAACACCGTTTTCGCCATCTAATTCAAAAATTTGAGCATAATCACTTGAAAGCTGATAAGGCCCATTATTAATTAAATCTTGTAAAACAGATGCAGATTCAGAAAACTTGTCCTGAAATAAATATGCTTTACCTAGCAGTGCTTGTGCAGCTCCTTTGGTTACTCTACCAACCTGAGGTGCAGAATATTCAAGATTACTCACTGCAAAAATTAAGTCATTTTCAATTAATGCATAAACCTGCTCGGTAGAGTATCTTGGAATTGAAGTTTCATCTCCTGGAGCAAATCTTTTTCCAGATCCAAGTAAAGCATTTTCATACTCCTTAACTGGAATTCCTCCAAACCATTTTACTAGCTCAAAGTGAAAATAAGCTCTTAAAAAACGTACTTCTGCTACCATAGCTAATCTGCCATCAAAATCTATCTTGTCTTGAAATTCTAAGAAATAATTACATCTTTTTATCCCAGCAAACATCCAATTCCACACATCTCTCAAGTTGCTATTTACAGGAGTGTGAGTCATGTCATCAATTTGCTGAAATCCAATAACATCGGTTGCACTTTCTCCTCCGCATAAAGTGTTATCTGAAGCAATTTCCCCTAGTAAATTATTTACATAAGTTGCTTGTAATAAATCATAAGCACCTACTAAAGCTAAGTAATAATCGTCTTCAGAGTTGAAATATCCCTCAGAATCAATTAAATAATTTTCTTCTTCATCTAAGAACTTATCTTCACAAGAATAAAGTCCAAAGGCCAATAGTAATCCTACTATTGCTAATAATATATTGTTATTTTTTGTTTTCATTGTACTAAATTTTAAAATGAAATATTAAGTCCTAATAAGTATTGTCTTGTAACAGGATAAAAACCTGGATCTATGCCTCCTCCGATTGCATTACCAGATGTTGCAGCAGGATCAAACCCTTTATATTTTGTAAAAGTAAAGGCATTATTTACTGATGCATATATCCTAAACTTTGAAATTCCAGCTTGACTTATTACTTCTAAAGGAAGCGTATATCCAAGTTGAATATTCTGAATTCTTAAAAAAGAGGCATCTTCTACAAAGAAATCTGAAAATAGTTTATTTGATGTCGCACCAGTTGTTGCTCTTGGTACTTCATTACTTGTCCCTGGACCTGTCCATCTATCTAAATAATAATCTAATCTATTCACATTTATTTGATCTCTTTCATAATTACGAACCATATCTTTACCTAACTCTGCATATGCATAGGCCGAAAAGTCAAAATTTTTGTAATCAACTGCTAAATTGAATCCCATTATATAATCAGGAAGTGGTTTCCCAATAAATGTTCTGTCATTAGCATCAATCTCACCATCACCATTAACATCAACAAATCGTAAATCGCCAGGCTGAGCTGCATTTCCTAAACCTGCTTGAGAAGGATGGGCATCTACTTCAGCTTGAGTTTGAAAAATTCCATCAGTTTGTAGGCCGTAAAAATACCCGATTGGCTGACCTACTTCCATTCTTGAAGGAGCTAACTGGCCTACGCCAAATGAACCTCCCTCTAGAGCAACATCTGAATTTATTGATATAACTTCACCGTCTAGCTGAGTAATATTATATCCAACTCTATATGACAGATTATCGTTAATATCGTCTGCATAATTTAACATTAGTTCAAATCCTTTTGTTCTAGTTGTACCTGCATTAACTACGGGGCTTCCTGATCCAGGAGCAGTTGCACCCAGGATTCCTGAAAAAGGTAATCCAGGAATCAATAAATCGACTCGATCTTCAGAAAAGTAATCAGCAACTATTTCTAATTTATTATTAAATAATTGAGCATCTAAACCAACATCAAATTTTTCTGCGGTTTCCCATGATGCAACTGGATTAGGTAATGGCCCTAGCGCTGTTCCATTGGTCAGCTGCCCATCAAAAACATATGTTGCTTCACCGCTTAAAATAGCTCTGTAAAGGTCATTGCCAACTAAATTTCCTAAAGTTCCGTAACTAGCCCTAAGCTTTAAGAAATTAACAAAGTCCATTTTAAAAAATGATTCATCAGAAACTTTCCAACCAGCTGTAGCTGATTTAAAATAATCAACTCTATAATCAGCTGAAAAAGCTGACGAAGCATCTCTACGAATCATACCAGATAAAATGTATTTACCCATGAAATCATATTGTATTCTTGTAAAATAAGACAAAAGTCTGTTGTCATAAGTATATGATCCTGTTTCTTTTGCATCATTTGTTCCAGTTGTCAGGGCAATATCAGCAAATTCCCAAGAATTATTTGGGACGTCATATCCAGTGGCAAATAATCCATCTCCCCAATCCTTTGTAACTGCCATACCAACTGTTACCTCAGCATTGTGATCATTAAAAGAGTTTTTATAGTTTACAAATGTGTCCCATGTGTAAGAATTATACATTTGCTTATTTTGACTAACTGTACTTCTATCAGTATTGAATACTTTCCCAGCTCCATAATTTACGATAGGTGAAAATGTTTTTGCCTTATCTGAGTATGATTTGAATCCCATACGCGTTGTTGCTGTAAGACCATCAATTACTTTATATTCAAGTTGAAAATTACCTTCAATACTATTACCAAAATAAGAGTTATATGTATCTCTTATTTGAGAAAAAGGATTTATAATTTCATTTCCAAATAAACCGTTAATATCTTCTTGATCGATGGCGAATAACGGAGAATAGCTAATTGCATTAAATAAAACTGAACCCAGACCTGACTCATTAATTGTTTTTCTTTCATTTGCAAAGTAATTTAAATTAAGAGTTGTTTTTAGTTTGTCAGTAACATCAATACCAAGGCTAAGCTTTACATTGTCTCTTACGAAGTTAGATTTATCGCTAGAAATAATACCATCTTGATCTAAATGTGAGGCACCTAGATAATAAGTTACATTATCCGATCCCCCTGAAAGACTAATATTGTGATTAGTAATATTTGCTGTATCAAAAAGATTGTCTTGCCAGTCGGTATTGTTTTCTAAATTACTTAAATTAGGAAAAGGAAGAGACTGACCGTTTGCAGCATAACTTTCATTTAATATAGCTGCATATTCAATATTATTTAAAAGTGATAATTTTTTAGAAGTTTCTTGAAATCCGCTGTATACATTGTAAGAAACCTTAGGTGAAGAATTTTTTGAGCCTTTTTTTGTCGTAACTAGAATTACACCATTAGCTCCTTCAATTCCGTAAATAGCAGCTTGAGCATCCTTCAATACTGTCAAAGACTCAATATCATCTGGATTGATACTATTCATTGAGGCAATGTAACCGTCAACTACAACTAATGGGTCATTATCAGAATTACTGCTGACACCACGAACTAATACACGAAAACCACTACCAGGTGAACCTGAAGAAGTAGTAACAGAAACTCCAGCAGCTCTTCCCTGAAGAGCCTGGGCTACATCCACTGGCTTTAATTTCTCAATTGTTTCAGATTTAACCATGGATACTGAACCTGTTACATCTTTTTTACTTTTTGCACCATATCCAATTAATACTACCTCATCCAATGATTCATTATCTTCTAGTAATGAAACATCCATTGATGATGCAGCTGAAAGTTCTAAAGTTTTATAGCCTACATAGGAAAAAACTAAAATTGAACCATTAGGTACATCAGATAAAACAAAGTTTCCATCAAAGTCTGATACTGTCCCTTTGGAAGTATTTTTAATGACAATATTTACGCCTGGAATTGGCATGCCATCTACATTTGATTTAACTGTCCCTGATGCTGAAAACGTTTGCGAATATGAAAATGAAAAACACAAAATAATCATCAACAAGGAATAAAATATTCTTTTCATAAAATTGGTTTGTTTGATTTTGTTAAAAATATCATAACAAATTGTTAAGACAAACTATTAAGCCTCTACAAAAGATATACATTAACATAAAAATTAATTTATCGAGAGCAAATTAAATATTTTAAGGTTGATTTGGTTAATTAAAGATACAATATCAAAATTAAATTTTATTAATAATTAGTGAATGTATTGGCTCTGTATAGTTAAATTTAACTTTTATCCACTAATCAAATATCTAAAATATAACTTGTTAAACTAGATTTTGGAGGTAAATCTATCTTTTTTCTCAAACGATATCGCTTAACCTCAACGCTTCTTGGTGAAATATTTAAAAGCGGTGCTATTTCTTTTGAAGATAAATTTAGTCTTAAATAAGCACACAATTTCAAATCATTTGGGGTTAAGCTAGGGTGCCTTTCCTTGACTAGTTTCAAAAAGTCTTTATCTGCATTATCAAATGCTTCTTTAAATAATTTCCAATCATCCGTATTATTAATATTATTATCAATAATTTTAATTACTTTCCTTAAGTCTTCAGAACTTTTATTATCCTGTAATTCTTTTTTTATAGTATTCAAAAATTCATTCTTTTTAATCAAACTCATTGTCGAAATTGCTAATTCCCTGTTTTTACTTTCAATATCTATTTCTAATTTTTCATTTTTTAATTTCATTAATATTTGACTATTTTCCAGCTCACTCAAAGCCATTTCTTTTTGAGATTTTAAGAGTAAAGCTTCCTGCTGTCTTTTAAAATAAGCTTTGTAAAGATTATGTACTGTCACTGAAACAATAACCAGTGTTATCATATATATAATTAAGGCTAATTTAGATAAAAACCAAGGCCTATTTATAATTACTGAATATGAAGCTTGGTTTATAGTTTCTGAATTACCTACTTTCCCCTTAACTTTAAAATTATATTTTCCAAAAGGTAAATTTTCAAAAATTTGGGACGCCTCAGTGCTCCATGAAGACCAATTATCAGACCAACCTTCTAATTTATAAGAATATTTAGTTTCAATATCATTGCCGTAACTTGGAACACTAAATTCAAAATATAAATTATTGTTTTCATTGCTTAAATTCGAAGCCCCTCGCAAATCAAGAAATGTTTTAGCTTCATCTTTTGGATAAGCTTGAGCCACGTTTATATTTATTTTTTGATTATCATATAAATTAACTAAATCATTCCTCAATATGTAATAACCATTTGATGAACCTAAAAGAAACTCATTGTCTGCTATTTTTGTAAGATTTTCAAAACCCATAACAACGTTTCTGAAATTTGTGTATTTGATTGGAATCTCTTCAACATTTGGCTTATCGCTAAGGCTTCCTGGTGATATTAATAGAATACTATTTCCATTAAAACACCACTTCATATTTTGAGTTGACTTTACGTCCAAAAGTGTAGTTGTAGTTGAATACTCATCAAATATCTCAAAGAAATTATCTGCTTTTGTAAAGCTTGAAAAATCAGATTTTAATTTATATACTCCATTTGAAGATGTATAAAAGTATTCATCTGTAAAATTTAATATATTAGAACCACTTCCTTTATTGATTTCATTAACTAAATTGACATCTAATAATTTTTTAAAATCATTTGACATTTTGAGCTTAAACAATCCTCTTAATTCATGATTAACATAAATTGTATTTTCTATAATTTGAAAAAAACGACTAGATATATCAAAGCCATCAATCTTATAAGCATATCGCCACTGTTTGTTCGACTTTTCTAATATATTTAGACCCTTATAATTTCCTTGCAAAACATAGTTAGTATTTTCTACTTTTTTAAAATCCCAGCTGCCATTTGCATTAAAAATTTCTGTTTTTATTTTATTTTTATCAATAATCAATGTTCCTCTGTTGTGCCCACAAAATAGTAATCCATCAATTACTTTTAAATTCCAAACTTGTCCACTGGTCCCATTAATAAAACCAAACGGCCCATCATGATCTCTTGCCTTGAAAAACAATCCTTGATTTGTTCCAAGATACAAAAAGCCATCATGAACAATAGAAGTATATACAGTTCCTATTTGACCAGAGTTATCATTATAAACTCTAAATCTAGAAGATAGATTTACATGACTAATGCCAATGTCAAGACCAAGCCATAAATCATAATTAGAATCTTGAAAAACTGAAAGAACTGTATTATTGCTTAATCCTTTTTCAAAGTCAATTGAATATTTATAAGAACCGTCTGAATTAATATGAATAATTCCATTTGAAATTGTACCTAAAACAATACTGTCATCGCTTAACTGATTACTACTGTATATTGATACTTTGCTTAAATCAATATTATCATCTAATTTCCATTTAACTAATTTATTATTTTCGAAATATAAAATTCCATTATTGCTAGTTATGTATACAAGTAATTCACTGAATTTAGAAATACCAACTAATTTTGAATTTATTAGCTTAGGGTCGTCAGAAACTAATACAACATCACCGTTTATGATTTTATAAATACCATTATTTTTTTTTGCAAAATATATTATCCCATCAACATTAAAGCTGTTCCAAATTTCATAATTAGAATTTATAATTTTATATGAGCTCCTTTTTAGATCAATCAAATATATTCTAGAGAGTGATTGGAAAAGAATCCAATTATCTACAACTTCAATATTCCAAAATTGTTCATCGTCTTTTATATCAATACCAAGTTTAACTGGAATTGACTCATATTTTAAAACTCCTAAATTGTCTCTTTCCCAAACTCCAAAGTCCATATAACTACCAGAATAAATTTTATTGCCAATTGCTTTAACAGATCTAACAATTGAATTATTAATTTGATTATCAGGAACAGGATATAGTGTCCATTTTGACCCATTATACTCAAGTAAACCAGAGTTATTGGCAAAATACATAAATTGATTTTCAGTCTGAGTAATATCCCAATTTTGATTCTCTGCTCCATAATTTTCTGGTGAAAATGACATTACAGATGGATGCTCTTGTGATAAGCAAAAGCAACTAATCAAAATTGTAAAAAGAAAGACAAATTTAGAATGTAAATTTTCTAGCATTGAATAAATTATTTTTAATGAATAATTAAAATAATTAATAAATTAAGTATTGCAAAATACAACATTATGAAAAACAAAATAACAACATTTAACAAAAATACCTATACAAATTATGTTACATATAATGAATCATATCACTTAAATTTATATTTAAATAATTCATAATCAGAATTTTAAAAATTCTAGCGCCTAAAATATTTTTAAAAAAAATCAACTCTAAGACTTTACACACACAATACAAAAATTTTTATGAAAATTTTAAATAAAATTAATAGTAATACTATTATATTTATCGGTCATATGATTACAAGTTTACAAATAAATAAAAATTGGATTATTTCAGTTATAGTTCTGATTTCTTTTGTTTCAGAACCTATTTCAGAAGTTATTGAAATCTCTAATTTTGTAATTACTGATTACACAGATATAGAAAAAACAAATCAAAATGAAATTTTAGAAATTGATGAAAGCCAACTTGATAATGAATTTTTAAATAAATCAAGAAAAACACTAGATCAATTTAAATTTAATGAAGTTAAATCAGTAATACCTTTAAGTTCAATTTCATATAAGAAAGTTGAAATAGACGTAGTTATTCCTCCTCCTGACTGCATGTCTTAATTCACAAAAAAAATAAAAATATTATTAACAGACTATAAATTTAAGTCATGAATCATTTACACCCATTAAAAAATTTAAAAGCAGATATCCCTGCTAGTATTGTTGTTTTCTTTGTTGCTCTTCCACTATGTTTAGGAATTGCTTTAGCTAGTGGAGCTCCATTATTTTCTGGATTAATTGCCGGGATTGTTGGTGGAATTGTTGTCGGTGCATTAAGCGGCTCCGCTATTGGAGTAAGCGGACCAGCAGCAGGATTAGCTGCCATTGTATTGGTAGCAATATCAAGCTTAGGAAGTTTTGAAAATTTCTTATTAGCAGTAGTTCTTGGAGGAATAATCCAAGTTTTATTTGGAATCCTAAAAGCCGGAGTGATTGGTTATTATTTTCCTTCTTCGGTAATAAAAGGTATGTTGACTGGAATAGGTATTATAATTGTAATTAAACAAGTTCCATATTTCTTTGGAATTGATAAAAATGCTGAAAGTTCAAATTTTATTGACATGTTTAGTCAAATAAATTTAGGGGCTACACTTATAGCTTGTGTTGGCTTATCAATATTAATCATTTGGAATGTTTGGTTATCAAAATCATTCAAAATTTTTCAAATAATCCAGGGCCCTGTTGTAGCTGTAGCAGTTGGAATAGTATACTATATACTTACTAAAGACAGCAGTACCTTTTCAATTGACAGTACAAAACTTGTTAGTGTTCCAGTTCCTGAAGACTTCTCATCATTTCTAGGACAATTTAGTAGCCCTAACTTTGATCAAATAACCAATCCTCAAATCTGGGTTACTGCATTTACTATTGCCCTAGTTGCAAGTCTTGAAACACTTCTATGTGTTGAAGCGACCGATAAATTAGATCCGAGAAAAAGAGTCACCCCAACAAATAGAGAGCTTTTAGCTCAAGGGACAGGAAACATAATTTCAGGACTAATTGGAGGATTGCCAATAACTCAAGTAATTGTGAGAAGCTCCGCTAATATTCAATCAGGAGGAAAAACAAAATCATCTGCAATAATTCATGGTTTTTTATTACTTATATCTCTAATAATTATTCCTACATTATTAAATAAAATTCCATTATCAGTACTAGCTGCAGTACTATTTATTGTAGGGTATAAGTTAGCTAAACCTCAGCTTTTTGCGACTATTTACAAACAAGGTTGGAAACAATTTGTGCCATTTATTATAACAGTCCTTGGTATTATTTTTACTGATTTACTTGTTGGAATTGGAATGGGGTTAGCTGTGGGGATAGTTATTATTTTAATTAAAAATTATCAAAACTCTCATTTCTTGCACATTGAGAAAAAAAATGATGATGTTAAAAAAGTTAAAATGACCTTGGCTGAAGAGGTAACATTCATAAATAAGGGGGCAATTTTAAAAGAATTAGAACAAATCGCTCCAAATACTAAATTAGAAATTAATGTAAAAAACACTCGCTTCTTAGATTATGATATAATTGAAATTTTAGAAGATTTTTTATTGAAAGCTAGTAACAGAAACATTGAAATAAGCCTTATTTCTGAACGTGGTAACGTAAAAAACCCCGAGAGTTTTATAGAATTTTTTAAACTTAAGCCCAAAGTTTAAATTATGAATAATAAGACAAAGTATTTATTTATTATGTTTTTTTTAGGGATTTTGATTTCAAATTCTCAGGAAGATACTGGTAATTGGATTATGTATTTTGGAACAAATAAAATTAGTGATAGACTAAGTATTCATTCTGAAGTTCAATACAGAAATCATACTATTAGTCCTACCAATATTGAACAACTATTATTGAGAACAGGGCTTAATTATCATATTAAACCAAATGTATTAGCCACAATTGGATATGCACATATAGGCAATCATACTTATCAATCTGAAAGAAAGAGTCCTGAAATTGAGGAGCATAGAATTTGGCAACAATTTTTGACAACAAACAAAATTGGCCGCTTTAAATTTGAGCATCGCTATAGAGTAGAAGAACGTTTTATTGAAAAAGATTTTAAAACACGCTTTAGGTACAGGCTAATGATGTTTTATCCTCTTAATCGAAAATTGTTAGAAACAGGAAGCGTCTATATTGGAATTTATAACGAACTTTTTATAAATGGGGTAAAAACTTTTTTTGACAGAAATAGACTCTATGGAGGAATTGGATATAAATATGATAAAAATATAGAATTCCAAATTGGCTTATTGAGGCAAGAAGTACAGACAAGTGCAAAAACATTCTTACAATTTGGGATGATTTTAAATACAAATTTTAAAAATAAAATAGAAAATTAAATAAACCTTAAACTATATAAAAATGATTACAAAAGATCAAGTAATAGAAGCCCAAGAGAAATGGGGCAATGGAGTTGTAAAAATTGGTGCTTTAAAAGGAGAAAGAACAGAATGTGAAGCTTTTGCATCTTCATTCTTGGACGATAGATATGCATTTGCAACATCAACTGTTTTATTCAAGCCAACTAAATGTGAAATTGAACAATTTAGACCAACAAAATCTGAAGCATTATCATATTTCATAGCCGGTGAAGATAGGGCCTGTAAAGAAGATAAAGGGTTTGCTATACAACCGTGGACTAAAGTTCGCTTTGAGAATACAGGAATTATATTAGAGGAAAAAAGGGCTATTGCTATGGGCAATTATTTCTTTACCGATCTAAATGGAGATGAAGCTAAAGTAGAGTATACTTTTGGATATCAACTTGAAAATGGAGAGCTAAAAATTGATTTACATCACTCATCATTCCCATACAAAGCAAGCTAATAATTTTAGATTATAAAAGGATTAATTAACAATTAATCTCTGCTGCTCAATAATAAATTTAAGCGATAAATCTTCTAAAGATTTTTCATTCTGAATGTATTGCCATGGTCCATGTCCTTTGCCCTTTAGTGGGTAAAGGACAAAACTGGCACCTGTAGTTGTATAAATCCTACTCAACTCTTCCGCTTCACGATAAGTAACAACTGTGTCTTTTGTCCCGTGAGCAATAAACAATGAAGGATTATTCGTCTTGTATAGATTTTTACTATAAATTACGTTAATTGCATCAACAGCTTTTTTACTGCCCCAAAAATCTAATATTGTTTTTACCTTAAAATTTGTATTCAAGTTAGTCGTTTCTAAGGTTGGATCCTGTTCAATTGATAATTCATCTCTATAATCCATATTATCAGTAATTCCCACAGCAATAGAAGAAACTCCACCGGCTGAACCTCCACCAACTGTTATGTAATTTGTGTCTATCCTGAATCGGTTTTTATTTACTACAATCCATCTCAATGCAGCCTTGGCATCTCTAATAGCTGGGTAAACTGCTTTGTGTTGATTTTTGTCTGAATGAGGTGAGTTTAAATCAACATAATTAATCCATTCTATTGGAACGCTACCAAAATCATTAGCTAATCTGTAATTAATTGTAAATACGACCCAGCCCCGAGAAGCAAAAAAATTTGATAAATTAACATAACTATTATTGTTTTTGCTTCCAGTTCTAAAACCCCCTCCATGTATTAATACTAAAACTGGTCTGTTTATAAAATTATTTTCAGGTCTGTATACGTCTAATTTTAAAGGTTTAACTTTTGGATAATCAAAATCAAATGATTTATGTTTCAATCCATATCCATAAACCAAATTCTCTTCAATTTTTACGTCATATATAGCTTCATAAGAAACTTTTGGTATTGAATCACTTTGAGCATATAGTTCAATTGCAAAAGATTGTTTTGCTAATAGTGCTATAAGAAAAACAACAATTTTTCTAATCATGAATATGAATTTATATAAACTTCATAATCTTCCCATTTTCTAAATAAACATAATATAGTTGAGTAACATCAACTTCAGCCCCATTTAATTAAAAAAGGCGCTAAATAAATTTCAAAATATTGTTACTCTATTATAATCTTTAAAAGCATATATTATTTTATTTTTTTATTCTAATTTGGAAAGAAAAAACGGGATAAATCTAAAAAAGAAGATTTATCCCGGTGTGTACTGAAGGCGGGACTTGAACCCGCACGGCCATAATGGCCATTGGATTTTAAGTCCAACGTGTCTACCAATTCCACCACTTCAGCAATTGTATTTTATGAGCGAAAGACGGGATTTGAACCCGCGACCCTCACCTTGGCAAGGTGATGCTCTACCCCTGAGCTACTTTCGCAATTTAAAAACGTTTTCTTTGAACTGCAAACAAGGTTGCAAATTTAATATATTTCTTATAATAGCAAAGCTTTTTATAACTTTATCTTTATTTGTTTTTAGAAAGTAATCGTTTAATTTCATTTAATTTCATTAGCGCTTCAACTGGTGTCAATCGATCAATATCTAAATCTAAAATATCTGATTTAAGGTCCTCAAGTAAGGGATCGTCGAGGTTAAAAAAACTTAATTGTATTTCATTGCTTAAACCTTTAACTTTTTCAGTAAGCTCATCAACGGAGTGAGATTTTTCTAATTGTTTTAACATCTTTTTAGAACGTATCAATACAGATTCTGGCATACCTGCCATTTTAGCCACATGAATTCCAAAACTGTGCTGACTGCCGCCAGGGACTAAAGTTCTTAAAAATAATACCTTATTTTTCATTTCCTTAACTGCAACATTGTAATTTTTAATCCTATTGAATGATTCAGTCATTTCATTTAACTCATGATAATGTGTTGCAAATAATGTTTTACAATGATAAGGATGCTCATGTAAATATTCACTTATGGCCCAAGCAATAGAAATCCCATCGTAAGTACTTGTACCTCGTCCAATTTCGTCCAACAACACTAAACTTCTCTCTGAAATATTATTTAAAATTGAAGCCGTTTCATTCATTTCAACCATAAAAGTAGACTCCCCCATAGAAATATTATCACTGGCACCTACTCGGGTAAAAAGTTTGTCTACCACACCAATTCTTGCATGTTCTGCAGGTATGAAACTACCTATTTGTGCCAACAAAACAATTAAAGCCGTTTGGCGTAAAATGGCAGATTTACCTGACATATTAGGCCCTGTAATCATGATGATTTGTTGAGTTTCTCGATCCAAAAAAACGTCATTGGCAACATAAGTTTCACCCAAAGGCAGTTGTTGTTCAATTACAGGATGACGACCTTTTTTGATGTCTAAATCAAAAGAATGGTCAAGTTCAGGTTGAGTATATTGATTTTTTTTTGCCAAATGTGCAAAAGCACTTAAACAGTCCAATCGAGCGACCAAATGTGCATTCTGTTGTACCGTCTTGATATGCCCATGCATCCAACTGATTAACTCTGAAAATATACGTTGCTCAATAGCCAAAATTTGATCCTCAGCAACTAATATTTTTTGTTCATATTCTTTTAATTCCTCAGTAATATAACGTTCTGCATTGACCAATGTTTGTTTACGAATCCAGTGCTCCGGCACTTTGTCTTTGTGTGTATTGCGTACTTCAATGTAGTATCCAAAAACGTTATTGGAAGCAATTTTTAAAGAAGGAATTCCAGTCGCTTCACTCTCGCGTACCAATATTTGATCCAAATAATCTTTACCGGAAAATGCAATAGCGCGCAATGCTTCTAATTCTTCTGATGCAGATGATTCAATGGTGTTCCCTTTAAGAATATGAACTGGCGCTTCTTCGTTTAAAGTACTTGAAATTTTCTCTCTTAGCTCCTGACAATCATTAATCTGCTTCCCTAAAGCAACTAAGGTCGAATGACCACTGTCCAACGCACGTGTTTTTATGGGTATGATTTGCGCCAACGAGTTTTTTAATTGAATAACTTCACGGGGGTTAACTTTGCCCGTGGCAACCTTAGAAATCAAACGCTCTAAATCACCAATCCGTTTGATATTGGACTGCAACTGTTGAAGTTCTGATTCATTTTCATAAAAAAACTGAACCACTTCATGACGCGCTTTAATTTTATCAATAGATTTTAACGGCAGAGCTAACCAGCGCTTCAACAATCGGCCACCCATTGGAGACAAGGTTTTATCGATAATTTGAATTAGCGTGACTGCATTGTGATTTGTAGAATGGTAGAGTTCCAAATTGCTTATAGTAAATTTATCCATCCAAACAAAATCTCCTTCCAAAATGCGTTCTATCGAGGTAATATGCTGTAGTTTATGGTGCTGTGTCTCACCCAAATAATGTAAAATAGCTCCAGATGAAATTACCCCATTGAGTAGCTCATTAACTCCATATCCTTTCAAAGTTTTGGTTTGAAAATGTTTACACAATGACTCGTTTGCATAATCTTCTTGAAACACCCAGTCCTCCAAATAAAAAACATTAAAATCATCACCAAAAGTTTTTGAAAATCGTGTTCTTTTTTGTTTTTCGATGAGGACTTCACTGGGGTTAAAATTCTGAAGTAATTTTGAAATATACGAGTTACTCCCCTGAGCAGTCAAAAACTCGCCTGTGGATACATCCAAAAACGAGATGCCAATAGACTTACCAAAGTAAACAGCAGCCAAAAAATTGTTAGTTTTTGAGCTTAAAACACCATCATTAAATGATACACCTGGTGTTATGAGTTCTGTGACACCACGCTTGACAATTTTTTTAGTCTTTTTTGGATCTTCCAACTGATCACAAATAGCAACACGCTCTCCAGCTTTGACTAATTTTGGTAAATACGTATTCAAGGAGTGGTAAGGGAATCCTGCAAGTTCTGTTTCGCTTTGACTCCCAGCGCCACGTTTGGTCAAAATAATATCCAAAATTTTAGCCGCCTTTATAGCATCACTCCCAAAAGTTTCATAGAAATCACCCACACGAAACAACAACAGCGCATCGGGGTACTTAACCTTAATGGCATTGTACTGTTTCATTAGGGGCGTTTCCTTTTTTACTTTTTTGGCCAATGAATCTATATTTTAAAAGTGTACTTTTGTACGTGCATAAAGATGCTAATGTAACTAATTTTAATGTGTTTTAAAACCTAAAAACTGAGAATTCCACCCATGCGAAAATTGAAAAATAGCGAATTGAACCGATTAAGTTTAGACGCTTTCAAAAGCATCAAAAAAACACCACTAATTGTAATTCTAGACAATGTGCGTAGTTTGAATAATATTGGAAGTGTGTTTAGAACGGCTGACGCTTTTCGTATTGCCCATATTTATCTCTGTGGCATTACGGCCACACCACCACATAAAGACATTCAAAAAACAGCTCTAGGAAGTACAGATGCTGTGGATTGGTCTTATGAAAGAAATACTTTTGAAGTGGTAAAAAATCTTCAAAAACAGAACGTAAAAGTGATGGCCATTGAACAAACCAAAAACGCACAAATGCTTCATGATTTCAGCCCACAAAAAAACACAACTTACGCCGTGGTGCTCGGGCACGAGGTAAAAGGTGTGAAACAAGATGTTATAAATCAGTGTGATGGTGTGATTGAAATCCCACAATTTGGCACTAAACATTCGTTAAACATCGCTGTGAGTTGTGGTATAGTGCTTTGGGATTTGTTTTCCAAGACGAATCAATCTTGAATTTTCTCGATTAACCATAAATAGTCATGGCGGTTATCCACAAAATCACGAGCTGAAATATCAATGATTTTGACTTTGGACTGTGGGTTATTTTTTATAAACTCCAAATAACCCATATGGATTTTATCTAAATATTCTAACGTTAAATTTTTTTCATATTTACGCCCACGCTTTTTGATATTTTGCTGTAATTTATCTATGTCTTGGTTCAAATAAACATACAAGTCAGGACGTTTAAAATCTTTATAGACCTGAAAAAATAATTTTCTGTAGAGCAAAAATTCATCCTTAGGCAGGGTTATTTTTGAAAAAATCAATGATTTAAAAACGTCATAATCGGCAATGATAAAATCTTTAAATAAATCCAATTGAGCTAAATCGTCTGAAATTTGCTGGTAACGATCAGCCAAAAAAGACATTTCCAAAGTGAAAGCGTAGCGTTCGGCATCTTCATAAAACTTAGGTAAAAATGGATTATCGGCAAAACGTTCAAAAATGGATTTTGCATTAAAGTCCTCGGCCATCATATGGGTCAAACTTGTTTTTCCAGCACCAATATTACCTTCAATAGCAATAAAATTATAGTTCGAAAAATCAAACGTTTGTAGGGGGTTCCTGAGCCTCCCTTGGTATTTTGAAATAGGACTTTGGTAAGTGCAATCTTCTGCCAATTTTGATATCGTTTTCTTCAATTTTACGTGTACAAAATCAGGGGCAATTTCAACCATGGGATGTAATACAAAAAGCCGTTGTTCTAGTCGCGGATGGGGGACACTAAGAAGTTCATTCTCAATAATTTCGTCCTCAAAAAACAGAATATCTAAGTCTATTGTTCGACTATGATACTGACCGTCATCAAATCGTTTACGCCCATGGCTTTCCTCAATTAGAAGTAATTTTGAAAGCACTAATTGCGCTGACAAAGAAGTACGCACCTCAATACAAGCATTCAAAAAAGGATCGCCCTCAAAACCTATAGCTGGAGTTTCAAAACAACTTGATATTTTCAAAATACTGCCCACTTGATAATGAATATTATCAACTGCCAATTGAAGGTACGAAAGTCGATCCCCTAAGTTACTGCCTAAGCCAATAAATATGCGCTTTTGTAAACTCATATGAAACAGCAATTTAAGTAAAAGAAAAATTAATATTATATCTTTACTAAAGTATTTATCGACAACCAATGACATTTAAAGACAAAGCTTTAGCGCGACGCCTATATCTAATTTTAGGAATTTTATTCATCACGTCATTGGTCGTATCCAATCTAATTTTTAAAAAATTCTTTTATTATTACCCTTTCGATGTTTCTATTTTTGGGGTAAAATTATTTGAGATTTCTGTAGGTATTCTACCTTATCCGATTACTTTTTTGATTACCGATTTGGTTAGTGAGATTTATGGAAAGAAAAAAGCCAACGAGGTGGTTGTAGGTGGAATTTTTGCTTCATTTTTTGCTATGGGTATTATTTATATTGCCAATGCAGCACCAGCTACCGATTGGTCGCCGGTTTCTGATGAATTATTTTCAACAGTTTTTGGGAGTACTGCGATTGCCGTTTTGGCCAGTATGTTGGCCTATTTGTTTGCACAATTTGTAGATATCCAAATTTATCACTTTTGGAAACGCCTAACCAAAGGAAAACAACTTTGGCTACGCAACAATTGTTCTACCTTTTTATCGCAATTTATCGATACGACAACCGTATTGTTGTTACTGTGTTCATTTGGAGAAATCGATTGGGGTTTATTTAGCGGATTGTTACTTGCAGGATTTTTATTTAAAGTCCTAATAGCTGCACTCGACACTCCATTTTTGTATCTAAGTGTTTATTGGTTTAGAAAGCGCTTTGAATTAAACGTAAATCAAGAAATTGATTTGGACTAAGTTGAAACATCAAGTCCAACCACAAGTCCCTCGTTACTTCTTATATTGAATACCGTATCATCCTCAAAAATAAGATACTGCCCTTTAATCCCCACAAGAACACCTTCGTATTGTGGTGTTTTTGTGAGTTTCAAACTCATTGGTTTTTCAGGATATTGTTCAACGGGGAACAACAAATTCAACGGTTGGTTATTTGCCAAAAAATAAGGCTTCACCTGTTCTGGCAAATAAGGTTCTAGTTGATTTCGCCAAACCATCAAATCTTCATTAGAGGATTTTCCTTTGAGCATTTCACGCCAATTTGTTTTGTCACTTATGTGTTTTTTCAGAGCAACTTCGGCTACTCCCGCCAAATAACGGTTTGGTACTTCCAAAATTTCTAAAGCCATTTTGGCACCTTGATCAATCCACCTTGTGGGTAATTGTGTTTTGCGGGTCACTCCTACCTTTACATTGCTCGAGTTGGCTAAATATACGATATGAGGTTGAAGCTGTACCTTTTTTTCAAATTGTAAATCGCGTTCTTCAATCCCCAAATGCGCCTTACTTTTTTCGGGATACATGATCCAGTCGGCGGTTTGTGGCAATTCAAAAAAACAAGATTTACAAAATCCTTGTCTGAAGGTGACTTCTGTACTACCACAATTCAAACATTGGTATCCTAAAAATTTTAATTTCAGCTTTTTTTGTAACAATTGACGGAGTTGAATAAAGGCTTCATCAAGAATTAAAAAATAATTTATAGGGGTCGATAGCTCGGTTTTCATTTTTGTCAGGACACCTTTGTAAAGCATAGAGATTTTTTGTTAAATTTAACCTTGTAAATATAGCTAATTTTATGGCATTTCCTTTAGTAAATTCGGTTGCATCCTGGTTTTTAAAGAAACGTTTTCATCAAATTGATCTGTTTTTAAAATACCCCTATGAAGTTCAAAATGAGCTTCTTACAAACCTTTTGGAATTATCTAAAAATACTGAAATCGGACAAAAGTATGATTTTAAATCTATCACATCATACCGAGAATTTGCCAAACGTGTACCGGTTTCGACTTATGAAAGTTACCATGATTTGATTGAACGTTCTAGAAAAGGAGAACAAAATATTTTTTGGCACAAACCTATTAAATGGTTTGCAAAATCGAGTGGAACAACAAACACAAAAAGCAAATTCATCCCAGTCAGTAATGCATCTTTGGAAGACTGTCATTATGCAGCTGGAAAAGATTTATTGTGTATGTATTTAAACAACAATCCAGATTCTGAGTTATTCAATGGTAAAAATTTACGCCTTGGCGGTAGTAAAGAATTGTACGAAGAAAACGGTACTATTTTCGGAGATTTATCGGCCATATTGATTGATAATATGCCTTTTTGGGCCGAATTCAGCAGTACACCCAGCAACAAGGTTTCGCTTATGAGTGATTGGGAACCAAAAATGCAAGCTATTGTAGACGAATCAATCAAAGAAAATGTGACCAGTTTGGCAGGGGTGCCTTCCTGGATGCTCGTCTTTTTAAATAATGTTCTTGAAACAACTGGACACTCCGATGTGTTAGAACTTTGGCCAAATTTAGAAGTCTATTTTCACGGAGGGGTAAGCTTTAAGCCCTACGAAAAGCAATACAAAAAAATTATTCCTTCATCATCATTTAAATACTACGAAACCTATAACGCCTCAGAAGGGTTTTTTGCTATTCAAGACCAAAATGACTCTGATGAATTATTGCTTATGTTGGATTATGGTATTTTCTATGAGTTTATCCCCATGGATACTTATGGCACTAAAAATGAAAAAGTTATTCCATTATTTGAAGTTGAAAAAGGTAAAAATTACGCCATGATAATCACCACAAATTCGGGTCTATGGCGCTATAAAATTGGGGACACCGTTCGCTTTACATGTATTGACCCTTACCGCATTAAGGTTACAGGACGTACAAAACATTTTATCAATGTGTTTGGGGAAGAATTGATTATTGAAAACACAGATCAAGCCCTAAAAAGTGTATCACAAAAAATTGGCTGTGAAATTAGAGACTATACTGTAGCTCCTGTTTTTATGAAAGGTAGAGATAAAGGAAAACATGAGTGGTTAATAGAATTTAAATCCAATCCATCAAGCTTATCCTATTTTTCTGAACTTTTAGATAATGCATTAAAATCATTAAATTCAGATTATGAGGCTAAGCGCTTTAAAAATATAACTCTAGAAATGCCAAAAATAATATCTGCAAAATCTGGCTTATTTAATGAATGGTTAAAGAATAAAGGCAAATTAGGCGGTCAACACAAAATTCCAAGGTTATCAAATTCAAGAGATTTTATTGAATCTCTATTAAAACTACAAAATTAAACATTAAGAAACTGCTTTTAATTTCTTTAACCTTGATCGATTTAAATGTTTTTTTGCGTAAGATTTATCAACAATTAATGACTTTTCTTCACTTCCAGGGTAAGAGAACATAGCTTCGGTTAAAATTTCTTCGCATAGGGAGCGAAGTCCTCTTGCTCCCAATTTATATTCAACAGCTTTTTGAACAATAAAATCAAGAGCATCTTCTTCAAATTCAAGGCTAATATTATCCATTTCAAAGAGCTTTTTATACTGTTTAATTAAAGCGTTTTTTGGCTCTGTAAGTATAGCTCTGAGTGTCCCTTCGTCCAACGGATCCATGTAGGTTAAAACAGGAAGTCTACCAATAATTTCAGGTATTAACCCAAAATCTTTTAAGTCTTTAGGGATAATATACTGCAGAAGATTTCCAGTGTCAATATCATCAAATTCTTCCTGGGTAGATTTATATCCTATTGCAGCCATATTTAAACGCCTGGATATGTGTCTTATAACTCCATCAAATGCACCTCCTGCGATAAATAAAATATTATCTGTATTAATTTCAATAAATTTTTGATCTGGGTGCTTTCTTCCACCTTTTGGAGGAACATTAACGACTGTTCCTTCAAGTAGTTTTAAGAGAGCTTGTTGAACTCCTTCACCAGAAACATCTCTAGTTATTGACGGGTTATCGCTTTTCCTAGAAATCTTATCAATTTCGTCAATAAAAACAATTCCTCGTTCTGCTTTATTTTTGTCATAATCAGCTGCTTGTAAGAGGCGTGTAAGCATACTTTCAACATCTTCACCAACATAACCAGCTTCAGTCAATACAGTAGCATCAACAATTGCTATTGGAACATTAAGCATTTTAGCAATAGTTTTTGCTATGAGGGTCTTTCCTGTTCCAGTTTCTCCAACCATTATAATGTTACTCTTTTGGATTTCTATATCATTATCAACTTCAGTCTGTAATAATCTTTTGTAATGATTGTAAACAGCAACCGACATAACTTTCTTAGTTTGTTCTTGACCAATTACAAAATTATCTAAAAAGTCTTTAATTTCCTTTGGCTTCTTTAATATCAAATCAGAAGAAATACTTTTATCTTGTTGTTTTGATTCCTCAACTACAATGCCATGAGCTTGTTCAATACAACGATCGCATATATGGGCGTCCAAACCAGCAATTAATAAGTTAGTATCAGGTTTTTGTTTACCACAAAATGAACACTCCAAAACTTCTTTAGCCATAAAATAAGTTATTAAAAATTAAAGATCTAGGGTTTATTAGACAGTATTTCATCAATCATCCCATACTCTAATGCTTTATCAGCTTTCATCCAATAATCTCTATCACTATCCGCATAAACTTTATCATAATCTTGCCCAGTATGCTTTGATATTATTTTATATAGCTCCTCTTTAAGAGTTAAAATTTCTCTTGCGGTGATCTCAATATCACTTGCTTGTCCTTGTGCTCCACCTAAAGGTTGATGGATCATTACTCTAGAGTGAGTTAAACCACTTCTTTTATCTTTCTGACCAGCGCACAACAAAACAGCTCCCATAGAAGCTGCCATTCCAGTACAAATTGTAGCAACATCAGGTTTAATTAATTGCATAGTATCATAAATTCCTAAGCCGGCATAAACACTCCCGCCGGGTGAATTAATATAAATCTGAATATCTTTTGAAGAATCAGTGCTTTCCAAAAAAAGTAATTGAGCTTGAATAATATTAGCAACTTGATCATTAATTGCTGTCCCAAGGAAAATAATACGATCCATCATAAGTCGTGAAAAGACATCAAAAATAGCAATATTCATTTGGCGCTCTTCAATAATATTAGGAGTTAAACCTGAAGGAGTCACACTACTTACAATTTTGTCATAATAAGTGCTACTAATCCCATATTCTTTGGTTGCGAACTTTTTAAATTCCTTACCGTAATCCATAATTTTATATAATTTTAATACGTAAATATAATATTATTTTCAAACCATTGTTCTCTTTTACAAAACAAAAAACAAGTAAAGATTGAATCAATTATTTACCATATGCTTCTTTAACAAATGCATCATAATTCAATTTTTTCAATTTAAGATTGGCATTTTCTTTGTAAAAATCCAGTAATTTTTTACTTGTCAATTGCTCAGAGATTCGTTTTACTTCGTCCTTATTTGATAGTACTCTTCCTACAATATTATCAACCTCTTTATCAGATGGGTTTAACTGCCCGAACTGAGCCATTTGATTTTTAATCATTTCTGCAGCAAATGATTTTAATTCTTCAAAATTTACTTGAAGATTGTTATCCACAATTAATTTACTCTCTATTAATTGATATCTCATGCTTTTCTCAGACTTTTCATATTCTTTAATTGCTTGTTGCTCGGTCAAAGGCTCCTCCCCAGCAGTTCTAAGCCATTTTATTAGAAACTCAGAAGGTAATTCAAATTTTGTGTTATCAACTAAATACGTTGTCACATCATTTAGCAGCTTTTGATCTGATTGTTGAATGAATTGTTTCTCCGCATCAGATTTTAATTTTTCCTTTAATTCAGTAACTGTCTTAATTACATCTTTACCAAATAATTTATTAAATAACTCTTGATCTAAATCTGCAAGCCCTCTAGAATTTATTTCTTTAATTGTGAAAATAATTTCAATATTAAAATTGTCTGAAACTTCATTATCCAACTTCAAATATGTTACAAGATCATTCTTTTCAGTAAAAAGGCCTTTAGTTTTTAAACTTATTATATCACCTGATTTAGCACCAATAAATTTCTTTAAATTTGATTTACCCTTTAATTTATTTAATGGAAACGTCGCTACTGAATCAATTCCTTGGCTGTCATTGAAAAATTGACCTGTTATTTCGTCATTTTCTTCAACTTTATCTTTAGAAATAAGTTTGCCATATTGCCTTTGGATATTAGTTATTTGATTACTAATTAACTTCTCGTCAGCCGTAATATTATAATGTGTTATTGCTTTTCGCCCTTTAAGTTTAATTACAAATTTTGGGCTTAAACCAATTTCAAAAGAAAAAGTAAAATTTTCATTATTCCAATCAATATCGTCTTGTTCAACAGGGATAGGACTTCCTAGTACATCCAACTTCTCATCTTTTAAGTAATTACTTAAAGATTCCTGTAAAATTTTGTTTATCTCTTCAGCAGTAACAACCTTATTATATTTTTTCTTTACCAAACCCATTGGTACTTGACCTTTCCTGAAGCCTGGTATGTTTGCTGTTTTCCTATAATCAGTTAGTATCTTATATACTTTTTTGGTATAATCGTCTTTCTCTATATTAATTGTAACCAGTGCATTTAAGCTGTCTTTATTTTTTCTAGTAATATTCATTATTATGAATTAAAAATGGGTGGCAAAAATACAATAATTTTAACGGAGTACAAACATTTGAGTTTATTGATAATCAGCTTAAAAAGTTTAATATTTCAGTAAAAAAAGCGTTAGGGTTTTCAGCGTGTAACCAATGGCCTGAATTCGGAATAGTTTTCAATGAGAAATTATAAAATTGATTTGCTATATAAGTTATATCACCCTCTAAAATATACTCAGATTTCTCTCCTTTAAGGAATAAAGTTTCTGAGTTAATTTTTAAGTTGGTTGGTAGTGATTCTCCTACCTCATGTACGTTTTCAAATAAAATTTTTAAATTAATCCTTAGCCCCAAAACTCCTGATGAAACCCAATATAAATTCTTTAATAAAAATTGACGAGTATCAAAATCATCTACATACTTTGAAAGCTCAAAATCTGCTTTTTTTCTGCTATCAATAGTAGAAAAATCTAAATTTGACAACCCTTCTAAAATCTTTTGATGGTGAATTCTATAAAAACGCGGAGATATATCTGCTACTATTAACTTAGCTACCATAGCTGGATTAATTGCAGCAAATAGCATTGCTGTTTTCCCTCCCATTGAATGCCCTAGTAAAATAATTTTTTTTAATTGATGAAATTCACAATAATTTTTAAGATCGTCGACCATTACCTCATAACTAAAGGTTTGATCATGAAAACTCCTTCCATGATTTCTTTGATCTATTAAGTGCATTTGGTAACCTAATTTGGATAACTTCAAACCCATTGATTTCCAATTATCAGACATCCCTAAAAATCCATGTAATATCAAAAAGGGGAAACCATCTCCTATTATTTTTGAATGTAAAATCATTACTTGAGTTTATGTAAATACATTTTTATTACATTGTCTATTCCAAAGTATAAACTTTCACAAATTAGAGCATGACCAATTGAGACTTCCAGTAAAAAAGGAATGTTTTCTTTAAAGAAATGAATGTTGTCTAACGATAAATCATGCCCAGCATTTAACCCAATGCCATAATTGTTTGCTAACTCTGCAGCTTTAATATATGGTTTGATTCCATCATAATTTTTTTTACTAAACTCATTTGCAAATAATTCAGTGTAAAGCTCAATCCTATCAACTCCTGTTCTAGCAGCGGATTCAACCTGGCTCTCGTCAGGATCTAAAAAAATAGACGTCCTTATGTTGTTTCTCTTAAATTCAGATACAACTTCCTCTAAATACGCTCCATGTCTTTTGCAATCCCAGCCTGCATTACTAGTTATTGCAGTTTCAGAATCAGGTACAAGAGTGACCTGAGTTGGTTTGATTTTTAAAATAAGATCAATAAACTTTGGTATTGGATTTCCTTCAATATTATACTCTGTGTGAATCTCAAGTTTCAAATCTAACGCGTCTTGATAACGAATATGACGTTGATCTGGCCTTGGATGAATTGTAACTCCTTGAGCTCCAAACTCTTGTACGTCTCTGGCAAAATTAATAACGTTTGGAATTTTACCTCCCCTTGCATTTCTCAAAGTAGCTACTTTGTTTATATTAACACTAAGCTTAGTCATAACATTAATTTTAGAATACAAAAATACAAAGTACATAGCTTATTGTGTATTATTTTTGATAATTTTGCATAATAAAACAGCTTCAGCTAATGCTACTAAATCAATACATAATAAATGACATAAATCCCTTCGATATTGATACGTCAATTTTGGAGTTGCAAGGTGTTTTTAATCAATTGACATATTCGCATGTTCCAATAAAAAAAGATGGAGTTTTTATAGGTTGTTTATCTGAAAATGATGTCTATTGCCTCGAACCTGATCAAAGTATAGGTGAAATTCTGTATGCAATTGAAGAATTTTTTGTAAAAAATAATTCCACATGGCTGAATATACTTGGAGAGTTTGCATCAAACGATTGTAACATAATGCCCGTTTTAGATCAAAAAAATAACTACTTAGGCTATTATCAACTAGTTGACATTATCTCAATTTTTAATAAGACTCCTTTTTTTTCTCAAACAGGTGGTGTTATTGTTATTGAAAAAGCTTACAATGACTATTCCATGAGTGAAATAAGTCAAATTATTGAATCTAATAATATTAAATTGTTAGGGCTTTTTGTATCAGCTCAAAATAATGGCATGACTCAAATCACTATAAAAATTGAGAATTCAGGATTAAGCGCTGTTTTTGAAGCCTTTAGACGTTACGGCTATAATATTATATCCGGACATGAAGATGATGAGTTTCTCAATACACTAAAAGATCGTTCAAACTATCTAGATCGCTATTTAAATTTGTAATTAAAATAATATGAAAATTGCAATTTACGTACTCAAATACAATGAAAAGGCAAAATCTGCACTCATTATACTAACTAATTTCCTCGAACATAACAAAGCAGATATATTCATTGACTGCCACCTATATAAAGAAATAATTGATTTACCAGAATTTAAATCAGTTAAGGCAAAATTATTTTCTTATAACAAACTAGATAATACATTTGATTTCTTAATAAGTATGGGGGGAGACGGAACAATTCTTAGAGCTATAACTCAAGTAAATGATCTAGAAATACCAATAGTAGGAATAAATACTGGAAATCTTGGGTTTTTATCAACTATAAAAACAGATAATATTGAAAATGCACTAGAAAAAATATTTAACGGAGAATATAAGATATCAAAAAGATGCCTTTTATCAATAGAAACTGATTCAGAAAATGACAAATTTGATTTAGATTTTGCTTTAAATGAAATTGCTGTAGGAAGAAAAAATACAACATCTATGATTAGTATCGAAACGCGACTAGATGATGAATATTTAACTTCCTACTGGGCTGATGGATTAATAATTTCAACTCCTACTGGTTCCACTGGATACTCACTAAGTTGTGGTGGTCCAGTAATAATGCCTGAATCTGAAAGTTTAGTTTTAACTCCAATTGCACCACACAATTTAAACGCTCGCCCTCTTGTTATTCCTGCAAAACATAAAATTTCATTAAAAATTAATGGTAGAGAAAATGAGTTTTTAGTGTCATTAGATTCAAGGATAAATTCATTGAAGAATTCTACCACAATTACGATTAGAAAAGCCCCTTACAGTATAAAAATGATTGAGCTCGATGAAAGCTCATTTATTGAAACTTTACGTAAAAAATTACTATGGGGTGTAGACAAAAGAAACTAAACAATAAATTTTAATAATTTTTGTTTTAACTACATGTTGATTAATATTCACAAGCATTCAATTTTACTATATTTGCAATCATTAAAATAGCATGAAATTATCTTATTTAATTTTCTCTATCTTTATTAGTATCCAGAGTCTTGGTTCGCAAATATATGAAGTAGGTATTTTTGCAGGAGGTTCAAACTTTATTGGAGATGTTGGTTCTACAACATATGTATCGCCTAATAAATTTTCTTTTGGTGGATTGTTTAGATGGAACAGAAGCCCGCGACATTCATATCGATTAAGTATTATTCATACATCAATTCATGCTAATGATAGATTATCTATTGATCCAAGAAGAGTGCAAAGAGGTTATTTTTTTAATTTTAAATCCATTGAAGTTTCTGCTGGAATGGAATTTACTTTTTTAGAATTTGACTTACACGAAAGAGGATTTAAATTCTCACCATATTTATACACTGGATTGAGTTTATTGAATCACCCTAATTTTTTCTTTGGTGAAAATAGACTTAAAAATGAAAATACAAGGTCAAATGCATTTGGTGTTCCCATAACAATTGGGGCTAAAATAAGAATCAGTGAGCACTTAATTCTTGGTACAGAAATTGGTGCTAGATATACTTTTTCAGACGAAATTGATGGTAGTGTTCCCGATGCAAGAGAACTTAACTATTTAAAATTTGGTAATATAAATAATAATGATTGGTATGTTTTTAGTGGATTCACACTTACATATACTTTTGGGAGAAATCCCTGTTTTTGCAGTTATTAAATGTCATTAGAAAAAGAAATATCAAATCAACCATACCCAAAACATATTGCAATTATTATGGATGGGAACGGTAGATGGGCCAAGAAATTAGGGCGGCTTAGAGATTATGGCCACAGGAATGGTACTAAAGCTGTCCGTTCAACTGTTGAAACCTGTTCAAAACTTAAAATTCAACATTTAACTTTGTATGCATTTTCAACTGAAAATTGGAACCGCCCAAAATTTGAAGTTAAAACTCTGATGCAGCTTTTAATTTCCTCACTTAAAAAAGAAGTAAATACATTATTAGACAACAATGTTAGACTTACTACAATTGGCAATGTTTCATTATTGCCAAAAAAAGTTTTTGATGAACTAAATCACGTTATTGAAATCACTAAACTAAATACAGGTCTTAATTTAAATCTTGCTCTTAGCTATGGCTCAAGAGACGAATTAACTAACTGCATGATTGAAATTGGAAGAAAAATTAAAAATAATATAATTTCTATAGAAAAAATTGATGAATCCGTAATTAATCAGCATCTTTACACCCGAAATTTACCTGACGTTGATTTGTTGATAAGAACCAGTGGAGAAAAGCGTTTAAGTAACTTTCTTTTATGGCAAATTGCATATTCTGAATTATATTTTACTAATGTACTTTGGCCCGATTTTACAGAACAAGATTTGTATGAAGCTATAAAAAATTACCAAAAAAGAGAAAGAAGATTTGGAAAAACAAGTGAACAAATTAAGTAGAAAAATTCAAAAGCTAATTTTAATTATTAGTTGCTTAATTTCTTATAATACATTTCTTTATGGTCAAATTTTAAAATCAAAAGAAACTAAAGATTATATAATAAGTAATATTTCAATAAAAGGTGAAACTGTATACAGTGCAGAAACTATAATTACATACTCAGGCTTAAGAAAAGGTGATCAATTATCTATTCCAGGAAGTGTGAAAATTAGTAATGCAATAAAAAAATTATGGGATTCAAATCTATTTAATAACATTGACGTTTACATAGTTAAAATTGAAGATAAAAATATTTATTTACAAATCCATTTGGATGATTTACCAGAACTTAAAAATGTTAAAGTACTGGGCTTAAGAAAAAGTAAAATCAGTAGCATTATTGAAGAAAATAAACTGACACCAGGAATAAAAGTAACTGAGAATTTAATTACAACAACGAAAAATTATTTAGAGAATAAGTACAGAAAAGAAGGATTTTTAAAAGCCAAGGCTATAATAACGACAAGCAAAGTAATTGATTCTGTGAAAAAATCAAGAGTTGATATGATTATAAATATAAACCGGGGCGATAAAATTAAAATTAATAAAATTACATTTTCTGGTAATGATAAAATAAGCAAACTCAAATTGCTTAAATCAATGAAAAAAACAAAAAGAAAAAATCCTGTAAGGTTTCTTAAAAGATCAAAATTTATTGAATCTGATTATAATGAAGATTTGAAAAAACTTATAGATAAATTAAAAGAAAAAGGTTACAGAGATGCCAGAGTAATTTCTGACTCCTTAATTTATGATAAAAATGGTGATATAAGTTTATTAATTAATATTGAGGAAGGAGAAAAGTACACTTATGGAAATATAAATTTCCTTGGAAATACAATTTACAGTGATGAACAATTAAATCAAGTTCTCAAAATAAAAAAAGGGGAAACATACAACGGAGTTGAACTTGAAAAACGAATTGCGGATACATCAAATCCCGATGCATTTGATTTAACTAATTTATATCAAAATAATGGTTACTTATTTTCTACAATAACTCCTGTGGAAGTTAATGCTGATGGAAATATCATTGACATGGAAATTAGAATTAGCGAAGGTAAACCTGCTTATTTTAAAGAAGTATCAATTAAAGGGAATGATCAAACTAATGACCACGTCGTTTACAGAGAATTAAGAACAAGACCTGGTCAACTTTACAGCAAAAGTAATATTGTTAGAACCATTAGAGAGCTTGGTCAAAAAGGATTTTTTGATGCTCAGCAAATTTCTCCAGATTTGAAAAATGTGAATCCTAATGATGGTACACTAGATATCGAATACACTGTAGTAGAAAAAGGAACTGGCCAATTTCAACTTCAAGGAGGTTATGGAGGAGGAGGATTTATAGGCACTGTTGGTGCTTCGTTTACTAATTTTTCAATCGAAAATATTTTCAAAAAAGAAGCATGGCAACCAGTCCCTAGAGGAGATGGTCAAACTTTATCATTGAGACTTCAAACAAGTAGATTTTTTTCAACTTACAGTGCCTCATTTTCAGAACCTTGGTTAGGCGGAGAAAAACCTGTTCAATTTTCTACTTCTATTTCTCAAACAAAGCAATATCTATTTAATCAAATAACTCGAAATGCTGACAAAAACAGAAGTTTCAATATAACTGGTGTTACACTTGGAATAGCAAAAAAGCTTAATGCCCCTGATGATTATTTTGTTCTTTCACAAAGCTTTCAATTCCAATATTATGATTTAAAAAATTACAATACTGGCTTATTCACGTTTGGAGATGGTAGTTCTAACAATTTAGCTTATACAATTGGTTTAAGCAGAAACAGTACGTATAATGACCCTATTTATCCAATTGGAGGCTCCAGTTTTAGTATTTCTGCAAAATTAACATTCCCATATTCAGCTCTTAGTAACGTAGATTATACTGCATTAAAAGAAGAAAGAAATTATAACTCAAATCTTATTCAGGAATTAAGTAACTCTACTGATGATAATGAAATAATTCAAAGAAATGAAGCTAGTCAAAGAATTACTGAAATTGATCAGGAGCGTTATAAATGGTTAGAATTTTACAAAATAAAATTTACTGGTGATTGGTATTCAAAAATTAAAGGGAACTTAGTGTTAAGACCTAGATTCGAGTTTGGATTTTTAGGAGCTTATAATAATGATAGGGGAGTGATCCCATTTGAACGATTTTTTGTTGGAGGTGACGGAATGCAACAATTTGGAAGACTTGATGGCCGTGAAATGATCCCTCTAAGAGGCTATCCTAATCAATCAATTTCTGATAATGACGGAGGTACTATTTATAATAAGTTTTCACTTGAGTTAAGACACCCTATCACTCTTAAGGGGCAAACTAAAATATTTGCAATGGCTTTTTTGGAAGGAGGTGAGTCTTATAACAATTTCAAGGATTTTAACCCTTTTCAAATTAAACGTGCTGCCGGGGTTGGTATTAGATTATTTATGCCAGCATTTGGTTTGCTAGGAATTGATTTTGGGCATGGATTTGATCCAATTCCAGGTGATATAGTTAAAAGTGGATGGCAAACCCATTTTGTTCTAGGCCAACAATTTTAATTACTAATGTTGAATACCATTACAATTCATAATATTTTTAAAATAATTTCGTTTATTTGGGGATTAAATTTTTATTTAGTTTAAAGCACTATGATAAATCATAAATTATTTAACTTTAAAAAAAACTGGGTATTAATAATTTGTTTTTACTTAATATCATCTACTAATATAAATGCTCAAAGAGGAGTCAAAATAGGCTACATTGATACTGAATACATTTTGCAAAACCTTTCTGATTTCCAAGATGCTAACAGACAATTAGACAATAAAGCGCAAAAATGGAAAGCTGAGATAGACAAAAGAAAAGCTGACTTGGAAACAAAAAAACAACAGTTAAACAATGAAAGAGTATTATTAACTGCTGATCTTATTGACGAGAGAGAAGAAGAATTAGAAATAATAGAAAATGAATTATTGGAATATCAACAGAAAAGATTTGGTCCAAATGGGGATTTAGTTATCCAAAAAAAACAACTAACTCAACCCATACAAGATCAGATTTTTACTGCGATTCAAGAAATTGCAGAATCAAAAAAATTTGATTTTATTTTTGATAAATCTGCGGATGTCGTTATGCTATATTCATCAAATCGTTATAATGTAAGTGAACAGATTTTAAAAACTATCGATAGAACTAACAAACGTAATCAAATAAAAAATAAAAAAGAACGCCGAGAGTTAGATGAAGAAGATAATATAGTTAAAATTGACAATAGTCAAGATGAACGACAAAAATTAATAGATGAACGAAACGCTAAAAGAGAAAAAGAACTCGCTGAGAGAAAAGCAGAGTTAGAAGCTAAAAGAGAAGCTCGTAGGAGGGAGAATGATAAGAGAAAACAAAAGAAAGAAAATAATTATGTCAATGATGATGAAGATTCAAAAAAAGAAACCTCAAACACAAGTTTAGATGATACTTTAAAAAATGATGATGAAGATTCAAAAAAAGAAACCTCAAATACAAGTTTAGATGATACTTTAAAAAATGATGATGAAGATTCAAAAAAAGAAACCTCAAATACA
>Ga0160423_10000475_pt1 | contig 32864 bp, 29 predicted proteins | sample CRUFie14St8metaG_FD_108191 | JGI IMG/M metagenome (GOLD analysis project Ga0160423, IMG submission 108191) | Marine microbial communities from the Costa Rica Dome - CRUD Field 142mm St8 metaG | ecosystem: Environmental > Aquatic > Marine > Oceanic > Photic zone | place: Costa Rica: the Eastern...
ACCAACAATTTTGGGTATAATTTCCCCACCTTTCTCTACATAAACAGAATCGTTAATATGTAAATTCAATTTTTTAATTTGATCAGCATTATGTAAAGAAGCACGTTTAACCACCGTTCCTCCTAATTGTACAGGTTTTAAATTTGCTACTGGTGTTATCGCTCCTGTTCTTCCAACTTGATATACAATAGACTCTAACTTAGTTTCAACACGTTCAGCCTTATATTTATATGAAATAGCCCACCTTGGATATTTGGAAGTATTACCTAATTCTAATTGATTTTTATATTTATTTACTTTAATAACTATCCCATCAATTTCAAAAGGTAAATTAAAACGATTTTCATCCCAAAAATTGATAAAATTCATTATTCCATCAATAGAATCTGTTTTTTCAATATAACGATGTGTTGTAAGTGGAACTTTAAATCCCCAATCTGAAACCTTATTTACAGCTTCAAAATGACCTGAAAAAATATTATCATTAAAATTAATACCATAAAGGAAACAATCTAACTGACGTTTCGAAACAATTTTAGAATCTTGCATTTTCAATGTTCCAGACGCAGTATTTCTAGGATTTGAGAACTGTGGATCGCCCTTCTCTATACGTTGATTATTTAATTTCTTAAATTTTTTTTTTGAAAAAAAAATTTCGCCACGAATTTCAAAATCAAAAGGATAATCACCTTTTAAAGACAAAGGTATACTTCTAATTGTTCTCACATTATTGGTTACATCTTCACCCTTTACACCATCACCACGTGTAACAGCACGAAATAACTTACCATTTATATATTGTATACCTATAGCAACACCGTCATATTTTAATTCACAAACATATTCTAAATTATCATTTATACTTTTTTTAATACGATTAACCCACTCTTCAATTTCATTTTTAGAATATGTATTAGATAAAGATAGCATTGGATAACGATGTACAACCGTTTCAAATTTTTTAGTAATATCACCACCTACACGTTTTGTTGGTGAATACTCAGTAATTAATTCTGGAAATAACTCTTCTATTTTTTGTAGCTCTTTAAGCAACATATCAAAATCATAATCTGATATTTCAGGACTACTTTTAACATAATATAAATAATTATGTTTATTAAGAATCTCTGTCAATTGTTGCACACGAATAATAGCATCATCCTTATTCATATTACAAAATTACATTTTGTGCACGAATCATTCTATATCTTCCCTGCATATCTTTCCTCAAGTCAATGTTAACAAAACCTAAAGACGATAATAAACGAAGAATATCATGTTTGAAATCTTGATGTATTTCAAAAAATATATATCCTTTATCTTTTAAATATTTTTTTGCATTTAGTGCAATTTCTTCATAAAATATTATTGGATTATAATCATCAACAAATAATGCTGAATGAGGTTCAAAATCAAGAACATTTTTATTGATTTTTTCTTTTTCATTTTTTGGTATATAAGGTGGGTTTGATATCCATACATCAAAACTATTTTCATTAAAACAGGAAAAACTATTTGGATTAAATATATCTGACTCCAATATATCAATATTAATATTTGAAAATTGAATATTTTCAGATATTAAATCAACCGATTTACTAGAATTTTCAATTGCAAAAACTTTAGTATCAGGTAAAGCATTTTTTATCGCAAATGATATACATCCTGATCCAGCACAAAGATCTAAAACTAACTTACAATTATATTGATTGACCGACTTCAATACCCAATCTACTAATTCTTCAGTCTCTGGTCTAGGAATAAGAGCTCTATTGTCAGATTTTAATACCACATTATAAAATAACACTTCACCGATAATGTATTGATAAGGTTCACTTTTTTGCAATCTGTTCAAAACATCTAAATAAAATTTAAAATCTGAATCTGATAAAAAAACCTCATCGGAAAGCAAAAAATCTGTTGAATTTATCCCAAGTCTTTTAAATGACAATTCCTTTAAAATTAAATCAAGCTCTCGATTTGAAAAAGCAGGCAAATTCATCCTAAAATATCTTTTTAATTCTGTAAGATTATTCTTCTTAAGGATCATTTTTTTTTAAAATAATAAGTATAACCAAAACCAATAACAAAATAATTTGTGTTGTTTTTTTGATTAGAATCTAGATTTGATAATAACCCTATTATTTCAGGTTGAAAATGATAATCCTGTATACAATAAGCAATATTAAATCGATATGAATTTTGTTCGTCAGAGTATAAAATCAAGCCAAGAATAGGTTCAAATATAAAAGCATTATATGAAATCGGATTAACTCCAGAAATTTTATTTAAATCAGTCGAAGCATAATTCATTGAATATCCAAATTTCATCCCTAAGTCGAAAGCAAAGTGATTAGTATAGAGTTTCTCATAACCAACTTGACAAAATAATGCTCCCATATAAATGGCTCCATTATTTTCTTTATTAATAGCAAATTCATTAATTGTAAACATGGAATAACGACCACCAAAAGCAATATTTAAGTTAATAGGAAGTCTATACTGACCATAAAAATTAGTTGAAACTAAACCTTGCATAATGTCTTTAAATGACTCATTACCTACTGATATAGGTACACCAATATCAATATTAAAGGTATAATTAGATTTATTTTCTTGAGATAAGAATTGAAAATTGATCAAAATAAGGATTATAACACAAAAGTTTTTCATATCAACTTAATAAAACTAATCTAAAAATTTGATTAAAGTACAAGAATAAATAACATGATTAATTTTATAGAATGAAAAAAGGGATTATTTATATTATATTGTCTGGAATTTGTTTCATTATAGTCAATTTCTTTGTGAAAATATTAGGCAGTGAAAATTCAGAAACAATTATATACGATTTACAAAAATATCCCCCACATGAATTGGTACTTGCAAGGTGTGTTGTTTCATTCATTATAAGTTTATTTATTATAAAAAAAAAGAAAATAAAAGTCTTTGGAGAAAATAAAAAATGGTTAATTATAAGAGGTTTATCAGGAACAATTGCATTAACTATATTTTTTTATACCATTCATTATTTACCTATAGCTATTGCTGCAACAATTCAATACTTAGCACCAATATTTACAATAATTATTGCAATGTTATTTTTTAAAGAAAAAGTAAAAAAAATTCAGTGGATATTCATATTTATATCCTTTTTAGGAATTTTATTTATTAGCTTAAATAAAATAAATTTAATTAATGAAAAAGCATCTTTAACTTGGATAATGCTGGGACTTATCTCTGCTATATTCTCAGCAATTGCATATAATGCTATTGTTAAACTTAAAGATACAGATGAACCTATAACTATTGTAATTTATTTTCCAATGGTTGCAATACCAATTATGATTTTACTTTGTTTATTCGATTTCACTATACCAAAAGGAATTGAATGGTTTTATTTAATAATGATAGGAGTATTTACACAATTTGCACAAATTCTTATGACAAAAGCTCTTCACCTTGGAAATACATCAGAAATAATCCCATTTCAGTACCTAGGAGCAGTATATGCATTCTTGGTTGGTTATTTTATTTTCAATGAAACTTTAAATATGATAACAAACATTGGTATATCACTAGTGATAATAGGTGTAGTAGTAAATGTTATAATTAGAAAGAATTAAAAGAATTTAATATTTTTAATGAATGAATAAAATTGATAACAACAAAATCAGCAAATTCAAAAACATTGATCTTTTAGCAAAACAAGTTGTTGAAGGTTTTATAACTGGTCTACATAAAAGCCCATTTCATGGTTTTTCAGTGGAATTTGCTGAGCATAGACTTTATAATAAAGGAGAATCAACTCGTCATATTGATTGGAAAATATATGGAAAAACAGAAAAACTTTTTACAAAAAAATATGAAGAAGAGACAAATCTAAGATGTCAATTAGTTATTGATTGTTCTAGCTCTATGTTGTTTCCAATAAATCAAGAAATATCTAAACTTTCTTTTTCCATATATTCAGCAGCATCATTAATTGAATTACTTCAAAAACAACGCGATGCTGTTGGTATTTCATTATTTACAGATAAATTAAATTTGCACACAGTAGCTAAGTCATCAAAAAGTCATCATATCTATTTGTACAGCGAATTAGAGAAACATTTAAAAAAATATTCACAAACCTCTAAAACAAGAACTTCAACAATAGAAGCACTTCATGATATTGCAGAATTAACTCATAAAAGATCATTAATAATTATTTTTTCAGATTTACTAGAAGATCCTAAAAATCAAAATAATTTTTTTCAAGCTCTTCAACACCTTAGACATAATAAACACGAAGTTATTCTTTTTCATACTATTGATAAAAAACAAGAAGTTGATTTTGAATTAGAAAATAGACCATACAAGTTAATTGATATGGAGAGTGGTGAGACAATTAAGTTACAACCAAATCAAATCAAAGAAGAATACCAAAAAAAGATCCATCAATATTTCAAAAAAATTGAATTAAAATGTACAGACTACAAAATTGAGTTCATGCCAGCTGACATAAATAAAGGATATCATGACATACTTTTAAAATTCCTATTGAAACGGCAAAAAATATACTAAGCCTTATGTGCAATATTGTTTAGACCTAAAACTGTTTTAACTGGACTAAACACCTGAGATGGAATTTCAACAAAAATTGTATTCCAATCACTCATACTCCCATTCCATAATCCAGGTAATTCACGATACTTAATATTAATATCTTTATTTGTTTTTTCAACAACAAAATATTTACTGTCATCTCTAAAATCAATTAAATTAAGCCTATTACCTTCAATATCAGTCTTACAAACAACCATCAAAACAGGGTTAAAATGAGAACTATTCCTGAAAATTTCTTGTTGTTTATTTATGTTAGAAATTTGAATATCTTCAACAATTTGTTTAGTTATACTATTTTGATTTTTTACCCAAAAAGGTCCGCCACCTGGGGCGCCTTCATTTTTAACCATTCCACATACACGAGTGGGTCTTCTTTTTAAATGATTAAATTTAGATTCATTAAAATCATTTATTTGTTGATGAGATAAAAATTGATATGAAGAATTCAAAGAAATAAGCCCATCCTTAGAATAAGATTTGCATAGATTGAGAAGATCTTCTTGAAAATTTTTTAATGTTCCAACTAAAATAGTCCAAATATCTTCTGTTAAATATGCTTTAGAAATATGTTGGATGTTATCTATATTTTTTATTAAAATTAAATCAGAATCAATTTCATTTAAATTAGATAAAATTGCTCCATGTCCAGCTGGTCTTTTTAAAAAACTATCGCCTATAAAAATCGGTTCTTTATTAGAATCAAAACAAAAAGCATTAGAATCTTCACTTTGATATGAAAATGAACATTTCACATCATTATTAACTTGATTAATATTTTGAAGTATTCTTTGTTCAAATTCTTTTTGAATAGTAAAATGAACATTAACATTATTTTTTAAAAATAATTTAGCTTGTCTAACATGCTCTTGGAAAGCAGTATAAATTTTACCATTATCAACATGAAAAGGTATCAAACCTTTGGGAATCTCTCCATAATTTAATTCTGATTCACTTAACAATTCATGAACAATATTGGCACGATGCTCTCTAGATTTAACAAGCGATGCAAAAGGAAATAAATCAAACTGATTAAAAAAAGCACTTACTGCATCTGTATCTTCACCAAACTCTAGCCATTCATATAAAAAGTTAAACATTCTTGAACCAGAACCTGAGGCAGGTATAAAAAAAGAGGGGTTTGTACTGAGTTCTCTATATGCCTTATAGGATCTATCTTTCTCTTTATTGTTAAGCCTAATTATTCCGTTACCTAAAGTGCAAGCAGATTCTAAAACAACTCGAAAATCATTATCAAAAACTTGACTTTTTTGTAGTAAAACATCTTCGGTATTCACCTAAATCATTTTTAAATCATACAATTAAAAATCAAATTTATGAATATATAAATTAACATTACATATGTTGTAAAAAGAAATACTTACTTTATTATATTTTTAAACAAAAATTTATTTGGAGAGATTAAATTAGTCTTCACAGCGTACATAACAATACCTGCAGTATTTTTTACTCCAAGCTTTAGCATTATATTTTTTCGATGCGTACTTATGGTATGAGGACTTAAAAACAGTAATTTAGCAATTTTAGTATTAGTAAAACCTTCAGCAATCAAAGTAATAATCTCACATTCTCGTTGGGAAAGTAAAACTGATTCACAAGATAAAATATCATAATCAATATCATCTAAATCCATATCTTTAATTATTTCCAATATTGACCCACAAAAAAACCTTTCACCTTTTAAAGTTTCAGATACAGCATCCATAATCTCAGAAATTGAACAATCTTTCTTAACATAACTTGTAATTCCTGATTTAAAAGCATCAGCTAAAACTTGAGGAGATTGTTCTGAAGTAATAGCTAAAACCTTTGTATTAGGATAAAGCTTTTTAAGCTTAAGAATCACATCAACATTAAAATTATTAGATGTGTAATCAATAATAACCAAATCAACTTTAAAAGAATAAAGAATACCAATGAGTGCCTCTGAGGTATCAGCTTCGGCAACAATAAAAACATCTTTAATTGAGTTAAGTACAGACCTTAAGCCTATTCTAATTAAATTATTACTGTCTGCTAATACTATATTCATTATTTAGAATAAATATAAATAAGACAAATATAATAAATATTGTAAAATTCTATACTATAACAGACCAGTTCAAAGTGTCTTGTATCCTTCCAAGTTTGAGATTAATTAAGTGTTGACTAATTTTAGTTGATATATTTTCGTTAGTCATAGGCGGCAGTCTAAAAATTTGATTTCTAAATCCAATTTCATTTATAGAAGCAATAGTTGCAGCTGTACCAACTCCAAAAGCTTCAGAGACCCTTTCTTGTTCTAGAGCTGAAACTAATGATTCAACTGAAATATGATCTTCTAATACTTCAATATCCCATTGTTTTGCAATTTCAATGACGGATCGTTTGGTTATACCCCTGAGTATAGTATCAGAAGATTCAGATGGTGTTATAAGCTTTCCATCAATAACAAACATAATATTCATTGTACCAGATTCTTCTATATATTTATGCTCAATTCCATCAGTCCATATTAACTGATCAAAACCCTCTTTTTTAGCTTCTTTAGCAGGGTAAAGAGAGGCAGCATAATTTCCAGCAGTTTTTGCTCTACCAACCCCTCCTTTACTAGCTCTTGTGTAGAACTCTTCTATTTTAACACGTAATGGTTTGGAATAATAAACTCCAACTGGACATGTAAAAATGATAAAAGTATAATTATCTGATGGTTTAATACCAATAAAACTATCGGTAGCATACATAAAAGGTCTTATGTATAGAGAATATCCCTCTTTAGAAGGAACCCACTCTCTATCAACATCAATTATTTTTTTTACTAAATCAAGAAAAACATTTTCATCAATAATAGGCATACACATTCTATCACATGATTCAGCAAACCTTTTAGCATTCATTTCAGGCCTAAATAAAAGAACGTCACCTGCTTCATTTCTATTAGCCTTCATACCCTCAAAGACTGACTGTCCATAATGAATAGCTGATGTTGCGGGGTGAAAAGAAATAGAATCAAAAGGTTTTATTTCAGGAGTTTGCCACACACCATCAATATAATTCATAATCAACATGTGATCTGAAAAAACCTTTCCAAAAGCAATATTATCCCAATCAACGTTATGAAGTCTTGAATTTTTTGTTTTGTTAATATTAATGGATGTAATTTCTTTTAGCATAAAATTTTGTAGGGTGCAAAAATACACATAATGCTTCAATTTTCAAAAAAGCAATACTACATAACATGCAATAAATTAATTGAGTAGATTTGATTAAAGAAAATAATTTGAACGTAAAAAAAAATATACTAAAAAAATATTGGGGATTTGATGATTTCAAATCTCAACAAAATAATATTATTAGTAGTATTTTAGAAGAAAAAGATACTCTTGCAATACTACCTACTGGAGGGGGGAAATCTATATGTTTCCAAGTACCAGGTATTTTATTTAATGGAGTGACTATTGTTATATCTCCTTTATTAGCTTTAATGGAGGATCAAGTAAATAAATTAAAGTCTAAAAATATTAGTGCTAGTTTATTATCAAGCTCAATGAGTTTCAGAGAAATTGATGTAATACTAGATAATTGTCGCTTTGGTAATACAAAATTTTTATATGTATCACCTGAAAGATTAAAATCTAAACTATTCATAGAAAGAATAAAAGATGTTAATGTAAGTTTAATAGTCATTGATGAAGCACATTGTATTTCACAATGGGGACATGATTTTCGAACTAGTTATCAAGAGATTTATAAATTTAAAAAGAATAAACCAAAAGCACCCACCTTAGCACTTACCGCCTCTGCAACAAGAATTGTAAAAGAAGACATCATTAAACAATTGGATTTAAAAAATGTAAATTGCTTTGAAGATAATTTATCAAGAAAAAACATTGATTATAAAGTTATAGAAACCGAAAATAAATTAACTGAAATCAATAATTTCATTCAAAAAAATAGAGATGAATTTGGAATTATATACTGCCAAACAAGAAAAAGTGTAGAATTAGTAACCAACTATTTAAAAGTAAATAATTTCAATGTAAGTTCATATCATGGTGGAATAAATAATGAAAACAGAAAAAATATTCTTGATGACTGGATAAAAAATAAGACACAAATTATAGTTGCTACTAATGCATTTGGTATGGGTATAGACAAATCTGATGTAAGATTTGTTATTCATTACGAAATTCCATTTAATATTGAAAATTATTATCAAGAAACAGGCAGGGCTGGAAGAGATGGTAAAAATTCTATGGCAGTCGCATATTATGGAAAAAACGATTTAGACTTAATGTATTTAAAAATTAAAAAAAAATATCCAAACAAAAATGATATTAAATCAATTTACAACTCTATATGTAATTACTTGAATATTTCCATAGGTTCTGGAAATCAAGAAACATATAATATTGATTTAATACAATTTCAAAAACTATTCAAAATTCCTTTAGCAAAAATCTATTATTCATTAAAAATACTAGATACTAATAAAACAATTGATTTTATTGAAAATAGAATGAACTCAACGAGAATAAAAATCAACGTTAATAATAAAGATTTACTTGATTTTCAAAGTAGCTTTCATAAGCTGTCAAAGCTTATAAATACATTAACTAGAAGTTTTCCTGGAATATTCAATCAATACATTAACATTAATGAATCGAGTTTGTCAAAAAAATTAAATACTAATGAATCAGAGCTTAGAAATCAATTTAAATTACTTGAGCAGTACAATATAATTGATATTAGCTACAAATCAAATTTACCTAAAATTAAATTTTTACATGAAAGAGTTAAAGAAAAATATCTAACTATTAAATCAAATGTATATGAAGAAAGAAAAAAAATAGAAACAGAAAAACTAGATTCTATGAAAAAATACATTTATACAAAAGACTGCAGATTAAAAATAATTAATGATTATTTTAATTCTACTTCTTAATGAAATGATAACTGATATAAATAGAGAAAAAATGTTTAGTTATGATTTATTAATCATAGACTTCAATTCATATAATTCTTTTTTTACTGTATTTATTGATTTAGATAGATTATTATCATCTAATCTAACGTCTGGTAGTTCAGGTGAAATATAATTAACGAATTTCCAAATTTCTAGTATGTCATTAACATGCACATAATAAGGTTCATAAAATGTATTGGTGGAAGAAAGTTGAAATGATTGTTTGGATTCTAATAAATTATGAATTACTTTAAAAATAACTCCTTCATCTTTTGTAATAATAACACAGGGAGTTCCATTTGAAATAGACATCCAATTCTGAACAAATTCCCCAACTACAAATGAACCCTCAACAACAGGAGGCATAGAATCACCTTTAATTGGGAAGGATCTATACTTTCTATCTCTAGATAAAAAGGGTAAATGAAATGTTGGTAATACCTTTAAATAATCGGGATCTGCATATCCTGAAGTATATCCAGCACTAGCTTTGACAGGAACATGCTCAATTAAATCTTCATTTTGATCATTAACTAAAGTAGTTAATACACGTAGCTTTTTACCTTCAATATCAATACTAAATCCTTGTTCAACTTTTTTCCAATCACTATTATTATATTTTTCAAAGTCATTTCGAACTAATTCATCTATCGAAACTTTAAAATAATCACTGATAATTATTAAACTTTCAATATTGGGTTGCGCCACATTATTTTCATATCCAGAATATGAACTTCTTGTCAAACCCAATTCCTTAGCGAGATCTTCTTGAGATTTTTCAGCCCTCTTTCTTAGTAATTTAAGATTACCACCTATCATAATGCTTAGTTTTTCGTCAAATAATTGACTGAAAATTAATCATTCCTTGTGTTACAAACAAATTTTATTAAAATTTTTATAAAAAATTGATAATTAATATTCTAAACTAAGTTTAACGTTTTATTAAATTTGATTCACATAGTGAATCATTTAAAAAATTAAATTAATATTTAATGTTAAACCTAAATTACAGTACAATACTCAAAGTATCAATACCGTTAATGGCGTCAACATTCATACAATCTATTGTTTTAATAACAGATTCATCATTTTTAAGCCGTTATGATACTATTGCATTTGATTCAGCAGGAAATGCAGGTCTAATTTATATGACTTTTATTATGGCTATTAAAGGTTTCGGAGATTCTGCTCATATTTTAATAGCAAAAAGTATTGGGAAAAATAATGAAAAAAAAATATCAAATATTTTTTGGTCAACAATAATATTGAATCTAATTACATCAATTCTACTAATAATTCTTGTGTTTTTTACAATTCCAGATATTATAAATTCATATATTAAAAGTAAAGATATTGCTAATGGGCAAATAAGTTATTTAAAAATAAGATCATATGGTTTATTATTTATTACAATATCAATAGTAATAAATTCATATTTGATGGCATTAGGCAAAACAACTATTTTACTCATAACATCCTTTATAATAGCAATGGCAAACATACTACTGGACTATCTACTTATTTTCGGGAATAATTTTATACCTGAAATGGGGATAGAAGGAGCAGCAATTGCCTCAACTGTTTCAGAAGGAATAGGATTTTTATTCATTATAACAATCCTATCACTGAATAAAAAACAAAAATCTCATAAATTGTTTAAAAAAATAAAATATGATTTTAATACATTTAAAGAAACCATTAAAATTGGTTTCCCAATAGTAATGCAAGGAGTAATTGGTCTATCTACATGGACAGTGTTCTTTATTTGGATTGAACAAATTGGAGAATATGAATTAACAATATCGCAGACTATTCGTTCTTTATATTTCCTTGCATTTATACCTATCTTTGGATTTGCAGCAACAACAAAAACATATGTAGGTCAATATAATGGCAAAGGAAGTATGAAAGAAGTAATAATTTCTATCAAACGAATATTGTTTTTGTCATTATTTTTTTTGATAATTTTCTTTCACGGATCAATTTTATATCCCGAAAAACTCATCAGTATAATAAATCCAAACAAACATTATATAAACGACACCACCGATGTTTTAATGTTCATGTCTGGATCCATTCTAATATACTGTATTTCTAGTGTTTTCTTTCAAACAATAAATGGTATTGGAAAAACAAAAACAACCTTCTATATTGAAATAATATCCGTAGTTATATACATAATATCTGCATATATTTTAATTAAAATAATTAAGGCTAATATTTTTTGGATTTGGTCTGTAGAATATATATACTTTGCATCAATGGGAATACTATCATACATTTATCTAATTAAAATGAAATGGAAAACACAAAAGATCTGAGTAAAAAAAATAGTGTCGTCTTCATGGGTACACCTGAATATGCCGTTGAAATACTTAAATCACTTCTTGAAAATGGTATAATAATAAAGTCTGTCATTACAGCTCCTGATAAAAGATCAGGAAGAGGTCAAAAGTTGAAAAATAGTCATGTTAAAGAATTTGCCATAAAAAACAACTTAAAAATTATGCAACCAAAAAATCTTAAGGAAAAATCATTTATCACAAAACTAACTAATTTAAAAGCAGATTTATTTGTTGTTGTAGCATTTAGAATGTTACCTGAGGTTGTATGGCAAATTCCACCCAAAGGCACAATAAATCTTCACGCATCATTACTACCTAATTATAGGGGAGCCGCGCCAATTAACTGGGCTATTATCAATGGTGAAAAAATAACTGGAGTAACTACTTTTTTTATAGAGAAAGAAATTGACACTGGTAAAATAATTGACCAATCTTCTGTAGATATAGGTGAAAATGAAAATTTTAAATCTTTATACAACAAATTAATAAAAATAGGTGCCAAAACATTAATCAAAACAGTCACTGATATTTTCAACAATAATGTTAAAACAACTCCCCAAAAAAACCTTATTAAATCTTCAGATAAAAAAGCACCAAAGATATTTAAAGATGATTGTAGAATAAACTTTAATCAATCAGTAAAAAATGTACATGATTTTTGTAGAGGCCTTTCACCCTACCCTGGGCCTTGGATTAAATTCACAGATAAAAAAAGCAATGAAATAAAAACAATGAAAATTTTTGAGTCTAAAACAACTAATATTCTTACTGATAACTCTAATTTCATAAGTAAAAATGAAAATGGTCTTCTATTCCCATGTATCGATTATTATCTACAAATAAGCGAAATACAAATTCAAGGTAAAAGAAAAATGAATTTTAAAGATTTTTTATCTGGAAACAATATCAACAATATTAAGATAATTAATATTTAATAAAATAAAGAATGACTGGTAAAACTTAAAAACCCTTATTTACATTAATTTTCAATCATTTTATCAACAAAAAAAGAGTTTTATCAACAAAAAAGATGTTTTTTCCCCAAAACCCTTGTGTGATTGGGATATTACAATATATTTGTCACGACAATTTTTTTTATAACAATCTAAAAAAACACACTATGAACAAAGCAGAATTAATTGATGCAATGGCATCTGATGCTGGATTATCAAAAGCTGATGCTAAAAGAGCATTAGAGGGATTTGTAAATGCTACTACATCAGCATTAAAAAAAGGTGAAAGAATTTCTTTAGTTGGATTTGGATCTTTTTCTAAATCTCATCGTGCTGCAAGAACTGGACGTAACCCACAAACAGGTGCAGAGATTAAAATTGCTGCTAAAAACGTTGTACGTTTTAAAGCAGGATCTGATTTACAAAGTAAAGTAAATTAAGAATATCTTATTCTAACAAAAGGGGATCAAACGATTCCCTTTTTTTTTATATTAACATTTTATAATGAACAATAAAGTACTAGAAGAATTTTATAAAATCATTTCTGAAAATAAAATAAAAAAATACGAATACATTGCCTCTGAAAGAACAAAACACATAGCAGTTGTAATGGAAAGTATTCAAAAGAATCATAACGCTTCTGCTGTTTTAAGATCATGTGATTGCTTTGGCATTCAAAATCTTTATGTAATTGAAAAATCAATTAATTATAAAATCAACCGTGACATTGCATTAGGAGCCGGAAACTGGGTGGACCTTCACTCTTTTTCTGAAGGAAAATCTCCTACTCAAAAATGTCTTAAAAAACTAAGAACTGAAGGATACCAAATTATTGGTACATCACCACATTCAAAAAAAAATATTAATGAATTAAATATACAAAAACCTACTGCATTAATTTTTGGAACAGAAAAAACTGGTGTCTCCAAATCAGTTGTAGATTACTCAGATGAACTAGTTAAAATACCAATGTATGGATTTACTGAAAGTTACAACATAAGTGTATCAGCTGCTATAGCTTTGAACATAATTCGAACAAAATTAAACAATAGTAATATTAACTGGAGATTATCTGAAGAAGAACAAACATTGTTAAAAATAAAATGGTGTAAAAAAATACTTAGAGAAGGAGACAAAATTGAGAAAGAAATTAGATCTCGCATAAAATAAAATGGAATAATATTATATTTGTGATAGATAACTATTTAACAATAAACCTATGGGTAGAGGAGATAAAAAAACAAAAAAAGGAAAAAGAGCTATGGGATCTTACGGTGTTACTCGAAAGAAAAAAAAGAACCCAAGAACCACAACAAAAAAAAGCACTCTTAAAAAGTCATCAACTAAAAAGAAAACTGCAACAAAAAAGAAAGACTCTAAAAAAACAGAGAAATAATTATACAGCTGCCTTTTGGCAGCTTTTTTTTCACATAATGATGTAATCATGAAGCATAACTTTGGAGCTGGTCCCTGTATACTTCCTAAAAGTGTATTTGAAGAAGCATCTAATTCCGTAATTAACTTTAACGGATTATCAATTTTAGAGATATCGCATAGAAGTCAAGACTTTGTTGATATTATGGAGGAAGCACAATCTCTAGTTAAAAAAACACTGAATGTACCTGAAGGATACTCTGTATTATTTATTCAAGGTGGAGCTTCACTTGGATTTACAATATCAGCATTAAATATGATAAGTAGCGCAAAACCAACAGCAGGATACGTAAATACTGGTACTTGGTCACAAGGTGCAATAAATGAGGCTAAAAATTTAGGTATTAAAGTGAATACAATAGCTAGCTCTAAAGATAAAAATTTCAATTATATACCCAAAAATATAAATATTACTGAAAATTTTGATTTTATTCACTATACATCAAACAATACAATATTTGGAACACAGTTTCAAGATATAGTAAACACTGATTTACCTCTTGTTTGCGATATGTCTTCAGATATTTTTTCAAAAAAAATTGACGTAAGTAAGTTCGATATTATTTATGCTGGAGCACAAAAAAACCTAGGTCCAGCAGGTGCAACATTGTTTATTGTCAAAAATAAAATATTTGATAAATCATTTGGTGGAGAATTTATGCCTAAATATTTAAATTTAAAAAATCACATAGATAAGAAATCAATGTTAAACACTCCACCTGTTTTTTCAATCTATACCTCAATGCTAAACCTTAGGTATATGAATAAAATTGGAGGCATCGATACTATTGAATCTAATAATAATCTAAAAGCATTAAAACTTTACGAAGAAATTGATTCAAATCCATTATTCAAGTCAACTGTTAAAGGAATCGACAGATCCAAAATGAATGTTACATTTCTTCTAACCAATGAATCTCTAAAAGAAATTTTTGATAATATGTGGAATGAAGCAGGAATAATAGGTCTAAAAGGACACAGGTCAGTCGGGGGATATAGAGCATCAATATATAATGCACTTCCTCTTGAAAGTGTTGAGATATTAATCGAAGTAATGAAACAATTCAGCAAAAAAAACGGATAAAATGAATATACTAGCGAACGACGGAATTTCAAAAACTGGAATAGATAAATTAAAAAATGCTGGATATAATGTAATTACCTCAAAAGTTAATCAAGAAAACTTAATTACATACATAAATGCTAATGAAATTGAAATTTTACTAGTAAGATCAGCAACAACAGTTAGAAAAGAACTAATAGATGCTTGTTCAAAATTAAAAATAATAGGTCGCGGAGGTGTTGGAATGGATAATATTGATGTAGAATATGCACGCTCTAACAATAGAATTGTATTAAATACTCCATCGGCTTCTTCACAATCTGTAGCAGAGCTTGTAATTGGTCATATGTTTGCTATTTCTAGATCACTAAACCATTCATACAAAGAAATGGGGTCAGTTGATTTCAAGACACTTAAAAAAAAATATTCGAATGGAGTTGAATTAAGAGGTAAAAAATTAGTGATAATCGGATTGGGTAGAATTGGAAAAAGCTTAGCTTCATATGCTCTTGGAATTGGAATGAATGTTTCTGCAGTTGATATGTTATCAGAACCAGTCGAAATAAAAATAAATATCGGTAATAATATAAATACTAAAACAACAATATTACCTTCATCTAACATAATGGAAGAAATTAAAGATGCTGATTTTATTTCATTACATATTCCAAAACAAGCAGATGGATCAGCTGTTTTTAATGAAAAAGAATTTAATCAAATGAAAGATGGTGTATTTATTATTAATGCTGCACGCGGTGGTGTAATTAATGAAAATGAATTAATCAAATTTCTAGATAATGGTAAAATTGCTGGAGTTGCTTTAGATGTTTTCGAAAATGAGCCGAATCCAAACAAGAAATTACTATCACATCCATTAATTGCATGTACACCTCATATTGGTGCTGCAACAAAAGAAGCGCAAGACAGAATTGGCACTGAATTAGCTGAAAAAATAATTTCTGAATTAGGCCAGAAATAATCATTTAAAACTAACATGACTAAAATTAGTCCCTTTAAAGCCATTAGACCGACAAGAGATAAAGCTCACCTAGTCGCAACACGTCCTTACTATGATTATAACAAAAAAGTTTTAAAAGCTAAGCTAAAACACAACCCATATACATTCCTTCACATTCTCAACCCCAAAATTGATGAAAAGGAAAAAATTAATATCACTCCAGAAGAACGTTTTAAATTGATTTCAAAAAACTATGATGATTTTATAAATAAAGGAATCCTAATTCAAGATAAAGAACCACAGTTTTATATATATAAACAAACAACTGAAAAAGAGGAATTCATAGGAATTATCGGAGGAGCTAGTTTGAAAGATTATCAAAATAATATCATCAAAAAACACGAAGCCACAATTATTAAACGCGAAGAAATATTTAAAAATTACTTAAATATAGTTGGTTACAATGCAGAACCTGTTTTACTGTGCTATCAAGATTCAAAATATAAAATAGAAAACCTTCTTAAAAATAAAACTAAAGATAGGCCAGAATATGAGTTTATAACTACAGACAAATTAAAACATGAACTTTGGTTGTTTAATATTTCTGAATCCAAAAATCTAATAAAATTGTTTAAATCTATCAATTCTTGCTACATAGCTGATGGACATCACAGAATTGCATCATCATTAAAATTGAGAGAATTTCGAGAAAAATCGAAACATAATTATCCCAATGAAGATTTTTTCCTATCATTTTTCATTAATGAAGATAGACTAAAAATATCCGAGTTTAATCGTTTTATTAAAAAATTAAAAGGTCTTACAAAAAGAAATATCCTAGAAGAACTAAAAACTAATTTCATTGTAAAAAAAATATCTAAAGCACAAAAGCCAACTAAAGAACATGAATTTACTATGTTTATTGATAATGAATGGTTTAAAATAAAATGTAAAGAAAATATAGTAGATGAAAATCACCCTATCAATGGACTAGATCCCGAAATCCTGACTCAATATATTTTAAAACCTATTTTTGGGATTACCAACCTTAAAACAGATACAAATATTGAATTTATCAGTGGAACTGAAGATATCTTAACAACAGAAGAGAAAATGAAAAATAAGAAATATGACGTTGGTTTTTTTATGTTTCCTTTAAATATTTATCAAGTGAAAAATGTTGCTGATAACAATATGACAATGCCACCAAAATCTACTTGGGTAGAGCCAAAATTAAGAAGTGGTCTTACAATTTATAATATTAACGAATGATTAATAATCAAATATTAAAAGTAAAAAATAGTATTGGTGACAATGTCAAATTAGTCGCCGTATCAAAAACTAAACCTATCAATTATATTAAAAATGTATATGATAAAGGACAGTTAATTTTTGGTGAAAATAGAGTAAATGAATTAGTTGAAAAACACGAAGCATTGCCTAAAGATATTAGCTGGCATTTCATTGGTCACTTACAATCTAATAAAGTAAAATATATTGCTCCCTTTATTAAGTTAATTCATTCTGTAGACTCTCTTAAATTAATGAAAGAAATAAACAAACAAGCCAAAAAGAATAATCGTATAATTGAATGTTTACTTCAGTTCCATATAGCTAAAGAAGACTCAAAATTTGGACTAAATCTTCCAGTGGCACAAAAAATACTAGGATCAATTGAATTTTCTGAAATGAAAAATATTTCAATATGTGGTGTAATGGGAATGGCATCTTTTACAGATAATAAAGAAGAAGTTAAAAATGAATTTAGAACACTGAAAAATTATTTTAACATTTTAAAAGGCAAATATTTTAATAATCAAAGTCATTTTGAGCATATTTCAATGGGAATGAGTGGGGATTATGAAATAGCAATTAATGAAGGAAGTACAATGATTAGAATTGGTAGTTTAATATTTGGGGAAAGATGAAGTTAAGATTAATATTAATATTTATTCTCATAAGTAAAATTGGTTTTAATCAAAAAACAAATGATGAAATTCTTATCCACAGAAAAAATCACCTTAATAAATTAAAGGATATAAATAGTGGTATTCTAAATGCAGAAGAAATAGAAAAATTTAGAGGATTGGATTATTATGATTATGATTCTAAATTTCAAATAAATGCTGTTTTTAAAAAACAAAAAGGTCCAAAATTTGAAATGGCGACGTCAACAGAAAGAAAACCGATATATAGAAGGTATGGGATAATAACTTTTAATCTAGATGGCAAAAAATTTAAACTAGAAGTATATCAAAATATTAAATTAATTAAGTCTAAAGAATATAAAAACTATCTATTTGTCCCATTTAGGGATAAAACCTCTGGAAATGAATCTTATGGAGTTGGTCGCTATTTAGACTTAAAAAAACAAAAGGGAAATATGTGGTTAATTGATTTCAACCTTTCATATAATCCCTATTGTGCTTATTCATATAGATATTCGTGCCCTATACCACCTATGGCAAATACATTAAACGTATCAATTAAAGCTGGTGAAAAAAAACCACATCAAGACTGACTTTTATGCTATGATTTGAAAGATGAATAATTAGTCCTTTATCTTCATATATTTTGTGTTATTCTTGATATAAATTCCATTCCAAGCATCTTCATTAATTTCTCTACCCATTAAATCAAAAGATTTATCTAAATATTGATTCTTTAAGTTAGAAATCTCTTCAATTCCTGATGAAGAACGGACATCAAAAACTATAACTCCTGGACTCACTCCACAAGCAAAAGTGTTTATAACCAAGTTATTCACATCATAAACATTAATAGTACCAGAAGATAAAAAGTCTGTTGTACTTGTATACAAGAAATTATTTATTGTATCATTTGCTAATTCATAAAAATTCATCAATGGACCTAAAGATGTAGATGAAATCCCATCCCACTCATATAGTTCTGTATCTCCAAGTGATTGATAACAAATTTTGTCATTTCTTAAACAAGATGTACCACAACCTGAACTAACCGAACTTATTGAATTCGTTGATATACTTCCTGAAGACAAATTTACTTCAGAAATTGACATACCAGTCCAATCTTTATTATTCACAGTGAATAATTTGTTTCCTTTTTTCATTAGATTATCAGGGTTTTTACCTTCAGGACCTAAATCAATTTCATTTAAATATGATAAATTAGATATATCAACAACACCAATCAAACCCTTTTCATTACCCCATTCAAAACCATTATTTATAGCAACATACAACAAATCATTATCAATAATCATATTTTGAGTTGCCCATTTAGGACCTGTGATAGTGTCAAATTGATAAATATTAGAAAAATCGTTTTTATTATAAACATGAAGATATGAATCAAATGTGGTCATATATTCACCTCGAGTTACAAAGATTTTATCCCCTGATATTTTTAAGTTCCTTGCCCCTATTAAATCTATTTGTTCAATAAGATTATAGTTATTTAAATCATATTTAAGAAGTTTATCATCTGCAGCTACAAAAATATTATCTCCATCAATTATAATATCAGAGGCAAAACGAGCACTATCAATGGTTATAACAACAGAATAAAGATTATTTGCAGGATCATAGGAACCTATTGTTACAGGTTCAATAATCTGTTGATTAGTATAATCATAATAACCTTCATTTAAAATTAGCACTTGATTAACGAAGTTTTGAGAGTATGATTTACTTACGAATAAACATAAAATTAATACAATAATAATTGAAAGATGTTTCTTTTTCATTTTTAAATTTTTAAATAATTAATAAAATAAGAAAACATAAGAATGATGAAGTACCAGCATATCGTAAAATATAACAAGTGGTAATAAATCAAACTTTAATCTGAAGTTTTCTTTATATTAAACTTTGGCAAGTATTCTGACTTACATATTATCAATCCTCCTTCCCATTAGCGAAAACAGTGGATAAATGAATTGACTTTTAATGTTTACAGCTGCAGATACAGTTTTGGAGTTACACCAAATTCCTTATTAATCATTAAATGAACCAAAATTCAATGCGAAAATAAACAAAAAATTAATTTTTATCTAATTTATAAGTGTATTGTAACATTATCGTTCTTGGTTGTTCAATTTTTAAAGGGCGAAGTGAATACGTTCTATTTGCAACATTTGCACTTATAACAGCAAGTTTATGCATTGGGTTTATACTATATGATAATCGTAAATCAAAAATCCAATTACCGTTTCTACGAGAATTATAAAAATCCATATATTCAATATTTTGAATATATGATAAATCTTGTGTTAATTCTTCAAAATCTTGTATTACAAGATCCATATTTTCTATTTTACTGAAGTATTTTACACTAACTCCAAGTGAAATTTTATTTGCTAAATTAAATTCAATATCCCCTTTTAAATTATGAAGAAATCTATATTTTAAAATTTGTCTTGAAGGATTTAATGAAGTAGTATTGTAACTGTATTCTTTATCATAATAAACAGTGTCTTCAGCATATACGTAATCTGGAGATAATGATTTAGGAATGATATAATTATATCCTGTTATAAAGGTAATATTTAGCTTTTTTCCAATTTTTACCTTTCCGGTAAATGACGCATCTATACCCAAAACCCGAGATTCTCCAGTATTCATAAATCTGAAACCTGCAAAATTTGAAGGATTAGATCCATCACCCCAAAAACCAAAAGTATATTCAATTGTATTTTGGTATTCTTGCCAAAAACCAGCCAAATCAATATATCCATATATTTTACCTAGCTTAATACCTTGTTTAATAGCAATTTCAGCATTCCAACTAGTTTCGGGTTTTAAATATGGGTTGGGGAAAACTCCAAAATTACCAACACCTGTTCTTATGAAACGTTCTGTGATGGTTGGAAACCTATAACCTTGACCATAAGAAGCTCGTAAGTATGTTTCTTGGTATATTTTAATACTAGTACCTGCTCTAAAAATTGGCTTTAAAGCAGTTATGGAATCATTCAATTGAAAATACTCTAACCTACCACCTAAAGATAAATTAATAGTGTTTTTTACTTTTTTTTCCAACTGAGTATATGCAGATATATTTAATAATTGATTATTTGGGCTACCTGAACCAACATACATATTAGCATGTGAATCAGTAAAAGTACCTGTAATACCTCCAAAAAAATCTAAATCAGATAAATTTTTATATCTTTTTTTAAACATGTAATCTCCGTAATAAGTCATAGCCTCATTAGATTGATTAGCTGTCATTTGATTATTAGTATATAATAAACGAGACTTGAAAGAATGTTTTCCATTAGATTGAGTGAAAAAATTAATATATGGGTCGATATTAAATATAAGTTGATCTTGAAGAAATACAGCACCTGGATAGGCTCTAAATAAGTCAGATGAATCACCTAACCATGCAAATGTCATATTAGTACTTGACAACATAATATTACCATTAACTCCACTACTAAGGCCTTTATATTTATTAGATCTATGGCGCATATTAAAATTAATTCTAGCTCTTTTGGATGACATTTGACTTTCATTAAAATTTGATACAGTATCTGGCGAAAGACCATTTGCAACAATGGAGTCTTCAATTGGTGGTCCTATATAACCATGATCATAATTAAAATTTCCACCAATAACTAAATCTAAATTTTTTATCATTCTCGAATGCAAAAAATTAACACCAGAAATTAAAGGTAAATTATCCCACCACAAAGCATCTTTCTCACTAGGATTAGAATATAAACCCGAATAAAAATTAACTTTAGTTTTAGGTTTTAATTTTGGATAAGCTGTTCTGATATGAATTGATCCCGAAAGAGCTGAGCTACCTGATAAAACAGAAGCAGCACCCTTGATAACTTCAATCTGATGAATATTTTCTACAGGGATAAAACCCCATTCGGGCCTACCTGCATCTCCTGACAACATAGGCATATCATCAACAATTACAGCAACCTTAGACCCCACTCCAAATGTAAAGCCTGAACCACCTCTTATTTGAGGTTCACCATCTAATATATTTAAACCTGGTGTTTGATCTAATGCTGTTTCAATACTTCTAGTATTTTTATTTTCAATTAACTCTGGCTTAATAATTTCCATAGAAACGGTTTGATCCTCCAAAGATTTATCAAACTTACCTACTTTAACATCGATAACTTCGATTTCCTGAACATAAGATTTTAAAACAAAATTATGAGTAACTATACTATTTTCAATGACTGTAACATATATAGTATCAGTTATCATGCCCGAGTAACGACATATAATCATTGATCTATTAGCAGGGATATCTAACTCATAATTACCTAATTCGTTCGTGTGTGCACCTATGGTTATGTCTTTTTTAAAAATTACAGAAGCACCCATTATAGGCTCACCTTTACTATCTATTACTTTTCCTATAACTTTTCCATTTTGAGTGAAAGAAATGAAGGAAACAAAAGATAAAAAAATATAAATGCAATACCTCATACAGACAAAAGGGTCGTACTATAAAATACGACCCAAAAATAATTTTAAATATTTATAATTTTAATTTTTAAAAATTTCAAATGCATATACTTTATTATAAGCATTTAAATGTACAAAATAAATACCCGGTTCTTTTTCAAAACAGACTGTGTTAGATATTTCTCCAGATTGAACAATCTGTCCAACAGAATTATAAACTTTGTATACCCCATTTAAATCAATTTTTGAATTGAAATATATTTGATTTGTAAAATTATCTATTGAAACATTAATATCATCTGAAGAAATAAGATTATCTATATTATTTGAGTTGTATATTAATTCAATATCATCTATTAATACCTCATCATTATCATTTCCTTGACCACCAAACTCGTTAGTAGTAAATGTAACTAAAATATAAGCATTATCTGTTGCTGGTCCAGAATAATTAAAGGCAATAGAGTGACGCTCCCAACTTCCTTGAGTAGAGGGATAATTATCAACTGCTGTTGCTACAACCGCTGAAGAAGAAGATGCATCTTCAGGATCTCTGTAATCATAATCTGTATGAAGTGTTGCTTTCATTCTAGCATTTCCATTACCACCATTGGGAGTAAATTTAACCCAATAAACAATTGAATCTGGTTTATCAGTTAAAGCTTGAGAAAAATTTGAATTTCCAGTTACTGTTTTATTGTAATTATCAGAACTATTAGGATTAGTACTTCCCATATGAATTCTACCTAATGTAACATTGCCATTTGCAACAGTTCCCAGCACAGCGTTAGAAAATATACGACAACTTTTTGTACCATTTGAACCTGGTCTAGTTTCAGAGGATGGTTCACATTGATCACCGGCAAAAGCAGACCAAGTTCCATTTGCAGATAAAAAACTATTCCAGTTATCAGGTTCATCATTAGAAGACCAGGATTCCATATCACCATTATCAATTTGACCCTGAGAAAATGAATATAATCCGACAAAAATTGATAATGTAAAAAGTAATATTTTTTTCATGTGTATTTTTTTAGTTAGAGTGTAAATATATGGATTAATACTTACTTTTGAATTATGATGGATATAAATCAAATAGATACCTCATTAGAACTTCCTATAATGGAAGATTTTTACACCGTTCAAGGAGAAGGATTTCATACAGGAAGAGCAGCATATTTCGTTCGCACTGCTGGATGTAATGTAGGTTGTGTATGGTGTGATGTAAAAGAAAGTTGGGATGCTAAAAAGCATCAATTATTATCATTAGATAAAATTGTAAAAAACATAGTTGATAGTCAAGCTGGATTTTGTGTAATAACAGGAGGCGAACCATGTATGTATGATTTGACATCATTAACAAAAAAAATTAAAGCAAAAAATATCTATATTGCTATTGAGACCTCAGGATGCTATGAATTAAAAGGAAATATTGATTGGTATTGTTTTTCACCTAAAAAATTTTCTCCACCAAAAGAAGAAGCATACAAAAAAGCTAACGAACTCAAAATTGTTATTAGTCACCCATCAGATTTTAAATGGGCAGAAATTCACGCATCGAAAGTATCAAAAAATTGTAAATTATATCTTCAAACAGAGTGGTCGAAAAAGGAACGATTCTTGCCATTGATAATTAATTATGTTAAAAATAATACTAAATGGAAAATTTCGTTACAAACTCATAAAACAATGAATATACCATGATTTTAAAATTTTTCCTCACTAATCTTTGTTTAAGTTTTTTTATTTCATTTTCAATATCTCAACATTACTCAACAAAAAATAAAAAAGCAATTAAACTTTTTGAGAAAGGTAAAATGGCGCCTTCACAATCTATAGATATAAACAGGAATATGCCTAATTATCAAAAAGGAATAGATTTGATGGAAAAAGCTATTGATAAAGACCCTAATTTCTGGGAGGCACACATGTTTGCTGCAGAAATGAATGAATTAATTCACAATTATGACGATGCCATTTACCATTATAAAAAGGGATTAAAAATTAATCCACAACTAAATTCAACAGGTAGTTCATATTACTATTTATCGAACTTACAAAAATTAACTGGAGATTATCATAATGCTATTAAAAACATTGAATTATTCAAAACATTTAAAAATGCAAATCCTAAATTAATCAATGAAGCTAATAGAATAAAGGATAATTGTTTATTTGCTATAAATGCAATAAATAATCCTGTAGCTTTTAATCCAATTAATGTTGGACCTGGAATAAACACAGAATCAGCAGAATATTTCCCTACAATTACTGTTGATGGAAAGACACTATTATTCACGAGAAGAGTTCAAGATAATCGATTGACAGACAACATTAAAAAACAAGAAGATTTTTACATTTCACATCTAAATGAAAATAATATTTGGCAAACCTCAACACCAATGCCTTTAAATATTAATACAATTAAAAATGAAGGTGCGCCAAGTATTTCAGGAGATGGTCGTTCCTTAGTTTTTGTTGCATGTCCTGATATTAGTGGAAAATATTATGGAGCAAATAGAACTGGCAAAGGAAGTTGTGATTTATTCTTTTCAAAAAAAATTGGAAATAAATGGAGTGACCCCATAAACCTCCCTGGATATGTTAATACGCCCTCATGGGAAACGCAACCCTCACTGTCTTCGGATGGTAAGACAATGTACTTTATTCGTAGAATTGGAAAGAATAAAAAAAATTCCGACATATTTGTTACTCATCTAGATGACAATGGAGAGTGGTCAAAACCAAAACCTCTCCCTAACTATATAAACACTCCTGAAATGGAAGAATCAGTTTTAATACATCCTGATGGTAAAACATTATATTTTGCATCACGAGGACATATAGGGATGGGGGGGTTAGACTTGTTTGTCTGCAGGTTAGACGATAATAATAACTGGTCAAAACCAGAAAATTTAGGTTATCCCATCAATACAAAATTTAATGAAAATTCAATTTTAGTCTCAGCAGATGGAAATATTGCATTTTTTGCATCTAATAGAGAAGGCGGATATGGAGATTTAGATATTTATTATTTCAAAACACCCCAAAATTTAAAACCAACTAAAACATTATATTTTAAAGGTTTTGTATATGATATAAATACTAACGATCCCATTCCTGGAAAATTTGAATTAGTAGATCTAAAGACAGAGAAAGTTGTTTTTTCCTCCGAAGCTGATAGTTTAACTGGTCAATTTATAATTTCACTCCCAATTAATCATGAATATGCACTAAGTGTTTCTTATGATGGATATGCTTTATTCTCGCAAAATTTCAATATGAATGAATCTGTAAATTCACAATCCATTCATATGAATATCCCCCTAACGCCAATAAATTCTATAAATCCAAAACCTATTGTTTTAACAAATGTTTTCTTTGACATCAACGAATCAACTTTGAGAAAAGAATCTTATGTTGAGCTTAATAAATTAATATTATTTTTAATCAAAAATAAATCTATCAAAGTTGAAATAAGTGGGCACACAGACTCAAGAGGAGACAAGAAAAAAAATATAATTCTATCTCAAAATAGGGCTTTAGCCGTAAAAGATTATTTGATTACTAATAAAATTGATCAAAATAGATTAATTGCTAAAGGATTCGGATCTTTGAAACCAGTATATAATGATGATGAAATTGAAAAAATGAAATTTAAAAATAGAGAAAAAGCACACCAAGCTAATAGAAGAACAGAATATAAAATAATAAAATGATCAATTTCATAAGACTTGTAAGACCTAAAAACCTATTTCTAATTATCATTACAATGTATGGTTTTGGATGGTTTTTAGAAGACTTTTCTATTTGTTTAAGTTGTGGTATAAAATCCTTAGATTTTAATCTTATTGTCTTTTCAACTATTTTGATTGCGGCTGCCGGAAATATTATTAACGACTACTTTGACGTTAAAGCTGATAGAATTAATAAACCTGAACGTTTAATTATAGATAAATATATAAAACGAAGAGTAGCTATTTTTACTCATTGGATACTCAACCTAATTGCTTTCATAATTGCCATTTATCTCAGTTGGCATCTAAATACATTCTTTTATTTATTCATTCATTTGCTATCAATTAATTGTATTTGGTATTATTCAGTATACTTAAAAAGGAGAGTTCTAATAGGAAATATTGTATTCGCACTTTTAACAGCTTTGGTACCTCTACTTGTCGGATTTTACTTCTACACTGAAGAAACAAACCATACAATATATAATTATGAATCTATTCAACCTTTTGAACTAAACACAAAAATAAATTTTATACTCTTCATTTCACTTATACTATCTTTATTTGCTTTTACTTTAAATCTTGGGTATGAAATATCTAAAGATATACATGATATCAGTGTATATAAAAAATTAAAATACAACACATTAGCAATTTATTTAGGGTATAAAAAAACAAGATTAATATTAATGGCAATTTTATCAATCACCATTGTTTTCAGTCTTGTTTTATTTTTTTTTACAATTAAAAATATAAATATCATCACATTATTACCTATTATAATATCCGGATTTTTTGTTTTAATTTCTTTGTACAAAATATTAATGTCTAAATACAAGTCTGATTTCAAAAAAATCTCATTATATATAGAATTAGCTATAATCTCAGGTCTAATTAATCCAACTTACTGGAAATTATTACTTATATATGGATAATAAAAAAATTATACTCGCTTCAAAATCACCTAGAAGGCAAGAATTGATTAAAGAATTAAATTTTGATTTTAAAATTCGAACTAATAATGATGTTGAAGAAATTTATCCTGACGAATTAGATCCATATAAAGTTCCAGAATATTTAGCATCATTAAAAGCTGATCCGATCATTTCATCACTCAGAGAAAACGAAATTTTATTAACTTCTGATACAATTGTACTTTTTCAAAATCAAATTCTTGGTAAGCCAAAATCCAAAAAAGAAGGAATTATAATGTTAAAAAAACTATCAGGGAAAAACCATGAAGTTATAACCGGAGTACAACTTAAAGATCTAAATAAGACAATTTCATTTTCATCTATTACAAAAGTATTTTTTAAAACTTTATCTGACAAAGAGATTTCTTTTTATGTTGATAAATTCAAACCGCTTGACAAAGCAGGTTCATATGCTATTCAAGAATGGATCGGATATGTAGGAATATATAGAATCGAAGGATGTTATTATAATGTAATGGGACTTCCGTTACATGATATTTATGAAAATATAAAAAAACACTTCTACTAAGATTAAATATTATAATATTCTAAGTTTACTTAAATTTACCAACACTATCTAGTATTTAAATTCTAGTTTAAAATAATATTGAATTGAACGATTAAATTTTAATGAAAAAAAAATTCTTCACAAATCTAATCTTAGTATTAATATTAAATGTATTAGTTAAACCTTTTTATATTCTAGGTATCGATTCTGAAATACTAAAACAAGTTGAATCAAATAATCCCGGGGAATATGGTGAATATTTTTCAATATTAGGATTCACTTTTATTTTAAACATCTTTCTAGACTTAGGAATTACAAATTACAATACTAGAAATATTGCAAGAAATAGCAGTTCAATAAAAAAAGAATTTTCTGGCATAATATCATTAAGGCTCCTATTGTCATTAGGATATATTATATTGATATTTATTAGCTCCTATCTACTTGGATACAATCAAAATCAATTTAAAATTCTAATTTTCCTAACTATAAATCAAATCTTAGTTGCCTTTATACTATACTTTAGATCCAATTTATCGGGATTACTTTTATTCAAGGAAGATAGCATTGTATCAATATTAGATAGGTTTCTATTGATAATGATTTGTTCAATTTTACTTTGGGGAAAAATAACCACGAAACCTTTTCAAATTGAATGGTTCATTTGGGCACAAACATTATCATACGCAACAACAGCTTTAATAGCATTTTTATTTTTAAAAAGAACCGGAAAAATTGAATTAGAATTTAATTGGAATTTTTCAAAATCAATAATTAAGAAAAGTTTACCATACGCAATTTTAATTCTTTTGATGACAATTTATTATAGATCAGACAGTGTTATGATAGAAAGAATGTTACCTAACGGTGATAGAGAAGCTGCAATATATGCCAGAGGATTCAGATTTTTTGAAGCGTTAAATATGGTTGGATATTTATTTGCTGGACTCCTTCTACCTATTTTCTCAAAACTTTTAAAAGAGAAAAAGAATATATCCGATATACTTTATTTTTCATTAAAATTAATCTTAAGTTACTCAATAATAATAGGGTTGGGAATATTTTTATATCGTGACAACATATTAATTTGGAGATTTGAAATTAATAAATTAGAGTATGAATACTTTTTAAAAGCATCACAGACATTTGGACTATTAATTTTATGTTTTATTAGTTTTACATCAACATATATTTTAGGAACATTACTTACTGCTAATGGTAGTCTTAAAATACTAAATTTATTAGCATTTAGTAGTGTTATAATAAATCTAATATTGAATTTTATATTAATCCCCATCTTTGGTGCTGTTGGTGCAGCAATAGCGAGCTTAATTACACAATTAATAAATTTAATAGGTCAATTTATAATAACTTTTAAAACCATTGATATTAAAGTAAAGCATAGTGAATTTATACGAATATTACTTTTCACTATTATTGTCTCTAGTCTTGGATATTTTTTACAGAAAATAAACTTTGATTGGTCCATTGAATTCTTTTTGATTTTATTAATAGGATTGATAATAGCAATCCTATCTGGAATGATTAGTATAAAATCAATCATTTCCTTAATAAAAGAAAATAAATAATCTAATTTTTTTTACATTCTCTCAGGAACTTTGACACCAAGTAATCTCATAGCCAAATAAATCACCTTAGCAACATTCTTACTTAAAGTCAAACGCATATTCTTTATTTCTTTATTTTTTTCAATTAAAATAGGAACAGCTTGGTAAAAAGAATTATATGACTTAACAAGTTCATAAGTGTAATTAGCTATTAATGCAGGTGAATAATTGATACCTGCTTCTGATATTATAAAAGGAAATTTCAATAATTGTTTTATGATTTCTTTCTCCTCTGGTAAAATTGAAACATATTTTATATCATCAAAATGATTTACTTTTCTCAACATAGATTTTATGCGCGCATGCGTATACTGTATAAATGGCCCGGTATTACCATTTAATTCTATCGAATCCTCAGGATTAAACATCATTCTTTTCTTTGGATCTACTTTAAGTAAATAGTATTTTAATCCACCCATTCCTATCAAATGAAATAATTCATTTTTCTCATCATCATTCATATCACCAATATGTCCTCTTTCTTGAGTTATTTCTTTGGCATTATTAATAACTTCCTCTATTAATTCATCGGCATCGACAATAGTTCCTTCACGAGATTTCATTTTACCAGTAGGTAAATCAACCATACCATATGATAAATGAAAACATTTTTTAGCCCAACTATACCCTAATTTTTCTAATATTAAAAATAATACCTTAAAGTGATAATCTTGTTCGTTCCCAACAGTATAAATGATCCTATCTAAATCTGAATAGTCTCTATAACGATCGACAGCTGTTCCAACATCTTGAGTAATATATACCGCTGTTCCATCTGAACGTAGTACTAATTTCTGATCTAAGCCATGCTCTGATAAGTCAATCCAAACAGATTCATCATTCTTCTTATAAAAAATACCCTTTTCAAGACCTTCAAGCACCAAGTCTTTACCTAGTATAAATGTATCAGATTCATAATAAATTCTATCAAAATCAACACCCATTGATTTATAAGTTAAATCAAAACCTGCATATACCCACCCATTCATTTTAGTCCAAAGTGAATAAACATCTGGATCTTTATTTTCCCACTTAAGCAACATCTCCTTAGCTTGAAACATAAGAGAACTATTACTCCTCGCTAAATCTACAATCTTACTATCAATTTTAGAAATAGATTTACCATCTTGTTTATTTTTAGATTTAATTAATCTATTAAACTCAGCTATAACCTCCTTAGTGAAACCTTGAAAATCAGAAGATTTCCAAGAACTAATAATAGAATTAACTTCTATATTAAGATGTCTTTCAAATTCAACATAATATTTACCAACCAATTTATCACCTTTAATACCGGTATTTTCAGGAGTCTCTTTTTCACCCTTTTCATTTAAAGGAGAAAAATTGTTCCATGCAACCATACTTTTACAAATATGAATTCCCCTATCGTTAACTATTTGAGTTCTAACAACTTTATGCCCATTTGCTTTAAGTATTTGTGAAACTGAATATCCTAAAAAATTATTTCGTAAATGACCTAGATGTAAAGGCTTATTAGTATTGGGGGAAGAATATTCAATCATAATAGTTGATTTTGAATCTTGATCAACATAACCATAACTTTCATTTAGCTCAATCTTATTTAAACTATCAATCCAATAATTTTCCGAGAAAACAATATTTAAAAAACCACTAACCACATTAAAATCTTGAATTGATGAAATCTTATCCTTAATCAGGTTACCTAGGTTATTACCAACATCAAGAGGTGAAGTTCTTAATAATTTGATGAAAGGAAAAAGAACTATAGTTAAATCACCTTTAAATTCCTTTTTTGTTTCTTGAAATTGTATTAGATCATCTTGAATTTCAAGTCCAAAAATAGACTTAAAATTTTTCATGATAATTTCTTTTATCTGTTTTTCCATATTAATTTTCAGATAATTTTAATGTTGTTTCTTTTAATAGATTGAATGTAACCTCAGCCATTTTATTTTTTTTATTATCCAAACAAGGGTTCACTTCAACAAACTCAATACAAACTGTTTTGTCAATTTTAACCAACTCAGACAAAAGAGACTCCGCCTCCTCTACTCTCAAGCCACCACCAACAGGAGTACCTGTTCCATAAGAGACTTGGTCAGGATCCATTGAATCAACATCAAAAGATACGTAAATCACATCACATTCTTTCAATTGATTATTTATCTCACTTAAAACATAATCAATTCCTTTTTCTCTGATAGAAGAAACAGAGTGGTTTTTAATATTTAGGCGATTAATTAATTCATCTTCTTGTTTTTCAGTATCACGGACACCAACAAAAACAAGATCTTCAGCTTTAATTTTTGCGCCTTCATAACCAACAGACTTTAATTCATCCCAAATACCTTTAGCTTCATCAGATAATGAATTAATACTTTCCTCATTATTATCTTCATTTAAAGAAATTGCTAGAGGCATTCCATGCATGTTGCCAGAAGGCGTAGTGTAAGGTGTGTGTAAATCAGCATGAGCATCAATCCACACAACACCTAATCTTTTATCTGGATTTGATGATTTTATACCTGCTATAGTTCCAGCTGCTGATCCATGATCTGCAGAAATTACTATCGGAAATTTATCATCCAAAAGTACATCCCTAACCTTACCTGAAGTTGATTTTACAACTTTCAAAAAAGAATCAATACGTTTAGAATATGGATATCTAACTTCATGATCTAACATACAGTTAAACTCATCAATATAATCTATAGGATATATACTGAAATAATTATTAGATGATTTTCTGGCAGCAGCCATAATGGCTTCAGGCCCTAATGAAGAACCTCTTGTACCAGCAGTAATTTCAGATTTGTTAATTATTATAGAAATATCTCTTTTCATAAATTAATTTAATTTTGAACAAATATAATATGAAAAGACATGAATGAATAATGAAGACTATATTTTGTCATTTTAGATTATTTTTGACTAATAACCATAATATTAATTATTAAATGTATCATTCTAATTTTTTTCAAATAACAATATTTTCAATAACTCTTATAATATTTTCTAAAACAAATAATTTTTTTTCTCAAACACAAAACATGTTTGTTGGTAGGTTAGAATTTAGTATTATTCAAAAAAACTTAATAAATAATACTGACACAAATAAAATGATAATCTATACAAATGATACTATTACAAGAATAGAAAATTTTACAAAAAAAATTGGCAAACAAGTTACAATTAGACATATTGAAAAAAACAAGTCATATCATTTAATAACTAATAGCCAAGGTAAATTTGCAATTCAAAACAACCATAGTAAAGAAGATAATTCAAAAAA